>SXGQ01169985.1_pt1 | contig 124149 bp, 103 predicted proteins | sample 3178371 | NCBI WGS metagenome assembly SXGQ01 (sample SAMN11356859, study PRJNA531348) | freshwater metagenome | isolation source: freshwater sample F1-20 | place: China: Fuxian Lake, Yuxi | collected 2017-12-25 | reverse complement strand
TATTGACAAAAATACACCGGAAGAAATTCAAGCCCCAAGACAAACATTGGATCTGATATGCGATTTGGTCTCCATCAATAATCCTGATATCGCTGAACAAAAAATTGCTGATCTTTGCCAACGATTGATTCCCACTCCCGTTAGTAAAAATCTCGTTAAATTTGCAATCGAAGATATTTCGAGAATCCCTGAATTCCCTGTGGACACCCCGATTCCAAAGCGTGTCGCATTAATAGGGGAAGGCAAAACTATTGCGGAATGGGCATTTTTGCATGCCGCCCGAGGAATTTCTGTTTCCATCCAGGGAAAAACACCTGATGGGCTAGGAAAAACTTTGATGGCATTAAACAGGTTGATGCAAGAAACCATAAGGAAAGGAATATGGAATGCATCTGATGTTGAAAAAAGACTTGGTTTGATCGAGGGAACCACTAATTCCAATTTCAAGGAAAAACCAGACATTGCCCTCATAACGCCTTATGTTGATTCAAACACCCTGGATTTTGAAGAATTCAAAACAAACAACCCGGACTGCCTGATTGTAAATTCTCACGATATAAATACAGGCTTAGATGAAAAACCTTCCCTGTTTCAACAATATCCTCTGGGAAAATTCCCCTGTTGTGAATTGGCAATCCCCGGAAACCATTCACAAAACAAAAAAGACTTTCTACTGGCATGGGTATCCCGGTTGGGAAAAACAGCAGTTATTATCGAGAATTTAAAGTCCAGCATTTGCACCAAAGTTTTTATTTCAGGCTTCAGGGAAAACCTCGAACTTTTGGGGGAAGGAATTCGATTGGGAGAAATCGAAAATTCCTTGCGAAAGTGGGGGATCCAATTCGGACCTTTGTTCTGGGCTGATTGGATTGGATTGGATGAGATCATTAGGATTTTTGCCAAGCATTTCCCTTCTGAAACCGATTCTCTTGAAATTTTATCTCAAATGCGATCAAGGTCATGGCTGGGTATCGAGGAAGGCAAGGGATGGTTCATCCATCACAAAAACAACTGGTGGCCAAACTTACTAGCGCAAAATCTAACCAAATCAATTTTAAAACGCGCGATCGATCCTATCAGCTCTTCCATGAGCAAATCCAACCTCGTTAGAGAAGGGAGAGAGAGGATTTTGTTTGCAATGCTTATTGAATTCTCATGCATTCTCGCCAAAAACGATGGGATTTCTGAAGCTGATTTGAATTACCTTGCGGTAAAGGGGATGGGCTGGCCTGCGCACACGGGCGGACCCGGCCCATGGGTCAGACTTAAAGGCAAACCATACTGGGAAGCGCTTTCCGCCAATTATAAATCCCGTTTTGGCGGTAGATTCACCTTACCAGACTCTTGGAATTTGTGGTTTAAATGATCATTCCTAAATACAATTATCAAAACAACACTTGACCTTACCCTTTTTTAAAACGATAAAAGTGGAACGGTGACAAGATGTTATTAATTTCCAAGAAAGGCTACGCCATGGCAAGTAAACCAGAAACAAGGCTTCAAGAACTTCACATCCAACTTCCTCCAGCACCCAAGCCGGTTGCAAAATATAAAATCGCTGTCCAAGTTGGTAATATGCTTTATGTCTCCGGCCATGGCCCTGCCAAAATCCATGAATCCACACCAGTAAATGGCAGAGTCGGCGAAAATCTTTCCTTGGAACAAGGCAAGGAAGCCGCCAAAGCGGTTGCGATCAATGTCCTCGCCACTGTCAAGGAAACCATTGGTTCATTGGACAAGGTCAAACGAATTGTTAAAACACTTGGCTGGGTGAATTGCACCTCTGATTTCAAAGACCAACCCAAGGTGGTAAACGGATTCTCTGAGTTAATGGCTGAAATTTTTGGTGAAGAAAACGGAGTAGGTGCGAGAAGCGCTGTTTCCGCCCATACACTTCCAGGTGGTATTCCAGTGGAAATTGAATGTATTTTCGAATTACAGTAACTTTTCTTTTAATTGAGGCTTAAATCATGGCTAAATCAACCGCCAAGAAAAAAATAATCAAGGCTTCCGATAGCAAAATCAGGCAAGCCATTGAAAATGGTGATGGCATTTTAAGATTGGCACCCACTTGGGTTCCTCGAAGCTTCCTAATGCCCGGACGCAGAATCAAGCTTGCCCCACAAGACCTGTATGCCTATGGGGCCCATAGGGGAGGTATTGATGAAAGATGGTTTGCCTCCACCACTCCCGCTGCCAACGAAAACCGTGAAATCGACGAGGGTTACAGTTATGTCGTTGTAAACGGCGAACGATCATTCCTGCTTAAAGATGCTGTTGAAGTTGAAGGGCAAAAACTTGTTGGCGCTGCAATATGGAAGAAATATCAGAAATGGCCGGTTTACAGCAAGTTTTTTGACAACATGGGGCCGATTCCCCACCACATGCACCAAAGTAAAAATCAAGCCGCAAAAGTCGGGCAGGAAGGCAAGCCTGAGTCTTATTACTTCCCACCTCAACTAAACTCCGTGGGGAACAATTTTCCCTACACCTTCTTCGGCTTGGAACCCGGAACGACCAAGGAAGACCTTCGAAAATGCCTCGAGCGCTGGAATGAAGGCGACAATGGCATCTTGAACTTCAGCAAGGCATACCGACTGCAACCCGGCACCGGCTGGCTTGTTCCACCCTGTGTTCTTCACGCGCCAGGATCCTTGGTTACTTATGAACCACAGTGGGGATCAGATGTTTTCGCAATGTACCAGAGCATGGTCGAGGGCCGTGCAGTTCCATGGCATCTACTTACAAAAGACATGCCCAAGGACAAGCATCAGGACTTGGATTTCATCATCAACCAGCTTGACTGGGAGGGAAATGTAAATCCAAACTTCAAGGATAGCCACTATCTGGAGCCGATCGCTGTTGCTGACAGCGCGTCCGAGGGCTATGTTGACCGGTGGGTTGTCTATGGCAAGATCGATGGCGAGGAACTTTTCTCCGCCAAGGAATTGACCATCAACCCTGGTGTCAAGGTCACGATCAAAGACCGAGGTGCTTACGGGCTTATCACTGTCCAAGGTACGGGTAAAATCGGAAAGCATGCACTCCAAACCCCAGCCATGATTCGTTTTGGAGAACTAACTGATGATGAGGTTTTTGTTAGCCATGATGCCGCGGTTCAAGGTGTGACCTTTGAAAACACGGGCTTGGAACCATTGGTAACCCTGCGTTATTTCGGCCCCCACACTAACATCGATGCCCCCGCGGTGGGCGACTACAAAAAGAAAAAGCGATAAAAAGAAACCATTCTCATGGATATTCTTAAACTTTTTCAATCATTCGGATCCAAGCCATGGGCAACCCTTTTGGCTTGGATCTTTTTGTTTTCATTTTCTTTCCAAGCTTCAGCCCAGTCACCAACCCTGGCAACCAAATTGGATTCATTGGCTAAATCTCACCAGGGGAAAGTGGCGATAGGTGTAAAAAACCTGACCACAGGTGAGTCTTATTTTCACCAAGGTGAGCTGGTGCTTCCCACTGCCAGCCTCATAAAACTTGGTGTGATGGTGACAGCCTACAATCTGGCGGACCAATCTAAAATCGGCCTGAATGACATGGTGCTTTTGCAAAAAGAGGACAAAGTTCCCGGAAGCGGCATTTTGACAGGTAATTTCACAGAAGGAGCCTGTTTTCCTCTCAAAGACGCCATAAGGTTGATGATCGCTTACTCAGACAACACGGCAACGAACCTTGTTTTGGACCACATTGGAATTCGAACAGTGAACCAGACACTTTTACAAATGGGATTCCCAAACACCCGTATCAATGCGAAAGTTTTCAAAGGCTCCACCACCTCGGTAGATTCTGAAAGAACTAAAAAATATGGGCTTGGTTCAACCACAGCACGGGAAACTGTTGGATTGTTGGATTTGATACACAAGAACAAGGCTGCAAGTGAAAAATCCTGCTCCCTCATGATTGAACATTTAAAAAAATGCGAAAGCAGGGATATGCTCCCCAGAGAGCTAGCAGGAAAGCTAAAATCCATAGCTCATAAGGTTGGGGCGGTGTCAGATGCCCGAACCGATGCCGGAATATTGTATTTTGATGGAGGCCCAGTGGCAGTTTGTGTTTTGACATCTGAAAACAACGATAAAAGGTGGACTTCTGATAACAGTGCGGAAATTTTTATCGGGAAAATTGGTTCTGTCATCTTTGAGCATTTCCATACAAAAAAATAATGACATTAGATTTGCTTGCCCTTAGGCTATTAAGGCAGTATTACATTGCTTGGAACTATTGCGGAAATTTTAAGTTAAACGAGGATCAACAATGAGCGTCAACACCCTGAAATTACATAATGCAATGTGGCCGGGTTTGGTTGGAAAAGACCCAGGAACAGATCATCCGCCCATCGACTTGGATCACATGCTGGACTTCACCGTGAAAGCCCAGGTAAATGGCCAGAAATTTGATGGTGTTGATCTTTTCCTTTTTCATCCCCACACCGACCCGGATGCTAGCGTTGATGATATAAAAAAGATGGCCGATAAAATCGCAAACAAAGGCCTCAATGTCGGATCATTGGTTGCCCCTGTGTGGCCCGGCACGGTAGGTGACTCATCATTTGGCAGCCCTGACCAAAGGGCTAAATTTGTCCTTGCGGTAAAGAAGGCCTGCAGAATAGCTCGGATTCTTAATGATCACGGCGTTCGAAAATATGGAATCATTCGTATTGATGCGGCCGGCAATCCCTCCTCATGGGCTACTGATCCAGTGGGAAACACAAAAAAAATCGCTGAAACATTCCGTGAGGCCGGAATAATTGCCGCTGCACACGGTGAGCGACTTGCCGCGGAGGGCGAAATCTGCTGGGGCGGCATGCATTCTTGGAAACACATGGTAAACCTGCTTGAACAAACTGGCATGCCTGGCACCGTTGGTTTCCAAGCTGACTTGGCTCATACTTATCTTTACCTGATGGGATACAACGCGCCCGAAGACGCGCTTTTGAAGGAAGGTTATTCTCCAGCACAATTTGACACCGCATACACAAAAATGACCGATGCTCTGCGCCCATGGACCATTGATTTCCATGTCGCGCAGAATGATGGCACGGTTCATGGCACCGGGTCCCACGATAAGACCGGCAGGCATTGCCTTGCTGACGATCCAAAGGGCAAACTTGATATCACCAAGGCTTCCGGATTCTGGCTTAAAGATTATGCTGGACGCGGCATCAAGCATATTTGCTGGGACGGTTGTATGTTTCCCAATAAAGTTCTTGAAACCCAGGACACCTGGAACAAGATACTTGCCGCCATGATTGCAGTTCGTAACGCACATGGGTCCAATTAACAATCAAGTTTCAACATTCGTAACCGGAGATATTCATGGCTTCATCAAAAAAACCACTTAATATTGGCATGATTGGGTATGGCTTCATGGGAAAAGCCCATTCCAACGGGTATGTAAAAGCACCTTTATTTTTTGATCTTCCCTTTAAACCGGTGCTGAAAGCTGTTTGTGCCAGAAACGCTGAAAAGGCTAAGTCGTTCGCTGAAAACTGGGGATATGAAAGCGTGGAGACCGATTGGCGCAAGCTTATCGAACGCAAGGATATTGATGCGATAGACATTTGCACCCCTAACAACATTCATGCGGAAATCGCACTCTATGCCGCAGCCCACAAAAAAATGATCCTTTGCGAGAAACCATTGGCCATGAATGGTGAGGAAGGGCTGAAAATGGTTGAGGCGGTTGAAAAGGCCGGGGTCCCAAATATCGTTTGGTACAACTATCGCAGGGTTCCCGCGGTTACTTTTGCAAAGAAACTCATTGATGAAGGCAGGCTGGGAAAAGTATTCCATTATCGGGCCAAATTCCTACAGGATTGGACCATTAATCCAGAACTTCCCCAAGGTGGTGCGGCATTATGGCGACTTGATTCCGAGGCGGCAGGCAGTGGGGTCACCGGGGACCTTCTTGCCCATTGCATTGATACTGCAATTTGGCTCAATGGATCCATCCATGATGTGAACGCTATGACTGAAACCTTTGTCAAACAAAGGCAACATAACCTGACAGGCAAAATGGAAAAAGTAAACATTGATGATGCCTGCACCTTCATGGGGCATTTCGACAACGGATCCTTGGCCAGCTTTGAATCCACACGCTACGCCCGTGGTCACAAAGCCCTTTACACCTTTGAAATCAATGGTGAGAACGCATCCATTTTCTGGGACCTTCACGACCTTCATCGGTTGCAATACTTTGATTACTCCGACAAAGGCCCTCTAAGGGGATGGAAGTCAATTCATGTGACAGATGGCGACCACCCTTACATGGGTAACTGGTGGGTTCCAGGATTACAGATAGGCTACGAACATAGCTTTGTTCATGAAGTTGCTGACTTTGTGATTTCACTTGGAACTGGAAAGCCTGCTGGCCCCACTTTCAGGGATGCCCTCGAAACCCAGAGAATTTGCGATGCGGTTTTGGAATCAGCAAAAGCCCAGAAATGGGTGAATGTCAAGAAAGACAAATAATAACAATTGCTAAAAAAAGCCCGTCAGTCATGACGGGCTTTTTTTATTCAACAATTCCCTAAGTATATACTCTTCCAATGGGAGCAACAGTGCTGGGCAAGATTGGAGTGGGCCTACCGCTTATATCGACCACCATTGAGTGGGGATCAATTCCCATGTTATTATAAACAGTGGCAAGCACATCAAGATAATTGATGGGAGTATCCTTGGCTGAGCCGGCGCTGGCATCAGTTGACCCAATCACCTGCCCGGTTTTCATGCCACCTCCCGCAAGCAACGCAAAATTAACCCTGGACCAATGATCTCTCCCCGCATCCTTGTTTATTTTTGGAGTTCTTCCAAACTCACCCCAAACACAAATAGTTGTGGTTTTATCCATTCCCCGGGCATAAATATCTTCAATTAGAGCTGAAACCCCTTGGTCGAAAGTAGGGGAATGCTGCTTCATATGCTTGAAATTATTGCCATGGGTATCCCAGAAACCATAAGCAACTGTCACACATCTCGCCCCTGCTTCGACAAGACGACGAGCCATGAGTAGTTGGTCATTCCAGAGGGGGGCTCCATCTCCAAGATGTTTACTTGAGCCTTTGCCATATCGCTCCCTGACTGTTTCAGGTTCTTTTGTCACATCAATCGCTTCCACCAACCTGCTGGAAGTCAGAACTTCAAAAGCACGCTGATAGTTCTGGTTCATACCAGAAACTTCCAACCTTTCTGAATTCCTGCGGAATGAATCAACTTGGGCCAGAAGTGTTTTTCTCTCTTCAAAGCGGCTGGCGGACAATCCTTGAAGCTTCATGTTGTCAATGCCTTCACCATCCAACCTCACACCCGATGCGGCCCTGCCAAGAAAACCTGCGTTGGGGCTGTTGTAAGGTTTGTGCTGCATGGTTGGGAATAGATCAACAAATGCGGGAACAGAAGGGTCAACCTGGCCCTGCACCCTGGAGATAACCGACCCAAAGTGAGGTTTACTGTCACGCTTGGTGACCGACATGGGAAAACCGGTGGTGCTTTGGAAGCTTGAATGCTCATCAATTTGCCCGACAAGGGACCTAAGCACAATGTACTTGTCAGCGCATGCGGCTAGCTTGGGAAGGTGTTCTGAAATTTCTATCCCGGAAACATTTGTTGGAATTGGCTTGAATTCACCCCGGACTTCTGATGGGGCGTTTGGTTTCAAATCAAAGCTGTCTTGATGAGGCATACCGCCCGACAAATAAATCATGATCACTGAACGCTGATTGGACTTTAACCCGGAGGCGGCTTCAGCCTGAAATATACCGGGCAAGGAAACACCAAAAGGCGCCAATGCACCAACCCTAAGAAAATTTCTTCTGCTGATCCCGTCGCAAAATCTATTTAAGGCTATGTTTCTCATTACAACACTCCAGGAATGCTAATATGAAAATCTTATCACTCTTTGACACTGAAAGGAAATATTAAAGCACACAAAAGCAGCCTTTTATCATGCATAGCACCACAAAAACCTCCCCTCCCCTGGATTTAAACATCGAGTCAAAAAAGACAAATCATTAATGATTTTCACCATGGAATCGGGCTTTTAAACGGAAACTGGGATATATTAAGCCGTATGCATGTAATTTACATCGATGCTGATGCCTGCCCAGTCAAGGACGAAATCTACCGTGTCGCTTGCAGGTACTCCATGCGGGTTGAAATAGTTGCCAACTCATCCATGCGGGTTCCCTCTAATCCCCTGTTTAATCTCGTTGTCAGACCCGGATTTGGCACTGCCGACGATTGGATTGCGGAAAATACAGGATTGGGAGACATTGTGATTACCGCGGATATCCCACTTGCATCCCGTTGCCTCGAAAAAGGAGCCTTGGTTCTTAATGCAAAGGGAAAACAGTTCACAGAAAACGACATTGGCTCAGCTTTGGGAATGCGCAGTCTCATGGAGGAACTCAGACAAAGTAATTTGATGACTGGTGGACCTTCACCAATGACAGCAAAGGACCGCTCGAGGTTTCTCGCGAAAATTGATGACCTGATCAACGCCATAAGAAAACGCCACCCGTTGCAAAAACATCCTCCATCAAACCCACCCAATGATCCATCAGGGAAATAACCCCCATTCAACTGGATTATCTAAAATTGTTTGTGCATAATTGGTCTTTTGTAATCGAAACATTGGAGGGACAAAAATGAATAACTTGTCACGCAGAAATCTTCTCGCTGGTGCAGCGGTTGTGGGATTATCGGGCGCCGATGCCCTTGCTTTTCAGGATAACAAAAAGCCCTTCAAGTTCATGTTTAACACCAGCACCATCAGGGGCCAAAAACTAACTCTCCAAGCCCAGATTGAGGTGGCGTCAAAGGCTGGATATGACGCTATCGAACCCTGGGTTAGTGACATCGATCAATTCATCAAGGATGGCGGAAATCTCAAGGACATGGGCAAACGGATTAAAGACAGCGGCCTAACAATGGAAAGCGCCATCGGTTTTTTTGAATGGATTGTTGATGATGATGACAAAAGAAAACAAGCACTTGAACTTGCAAAAAAAACCATGGACAACTTGTCCCAACTTGGAGGCAAAAGGCTTGCAGCGCCACCAACCGGCGCAACCAACAAGCCAGGAATTGATTTATACGCCGCCGCAAATCGATACCGCGATTTGCTGGTTGCCTCCAGTTCCATAGGTGTGATTCCCCAGGTGGAACTATGGGGGTTTTCCAAAAATCTTAGCAAATTAGGCGAAGTCGCGTTGGTTGCGATCGAAGCAAAGCATAAGGACGCCTGCATTCTGGCTGATGTATATCATTTGTTCAAAGGTGGATCTGATTTCGAGGGCCTTAAACAACTGGGACCGGGTGCTCTCCAAGTTTTTCACATGAATGACTATCCCAAGAATTTAAACTCGACTGAAATTCAAGATAAGGACCGGGTTTATCCCGGTGATGGAGTCGCCCCTTTGACATCGATGCTTAAAACCCTTAGAAACAATGGGTTCAATGGTTTTCTTTCTTTGGAATTATTCAACCGGGAATACTGGATGCAAGATGCTAATGTTGTTGCAAAAACAGGGCTTGAGAAAATGAAGGAAGTCGTGCAAAAAAGTCTGAGCTGAAAAATCAAACAATCACCAGCTTTTGGCGTAAATAAAAATAAATCACGATTTCTATCCCGGTATATGCGTTTTAACCTGCGTTTCTTTAAGCTTGTGTAAGATCAGGGTTTCATACCCCCAATTACCTCAAAAGAGCATCACTTTTCAAAATTAGTGAATTAGTTGTTCATTTTCCAACCAACCAGGAAGAACTTCAAATTCACAATCTTAAGGGCACCCTGCTTTCCTATTTTAGCCATCTGGTTGAGATTTACAGGGATTTACCATCTCTTCTCGCCTTGACTCAATTCCTTGAATGGTTATTGTTCCCAAATTCTTGAGATAGATTTTGGACTATTAAACCAATGGAATATTAATTCCAAGTGATTTGATAAGATCGAGAAGGTTAATCATGTGGAATAAAAAACTTATGAAAAAATCAACTGCACAACCTTTGCATACAGCAATGGCATTGGTTCTATCAGTCCTGACATTACTGCCCGGATGCATGCATCAAACTCCAAGATTAGTTGCTGAGGAAGAGACCGAGCGTGATCGCTACGGGGTTCGTACTCTGGGAGAATTTTGTGGCGTAGGAAATGCCGATCCATTGCCATTAGGCGGAATCGGGTTGGTTGTGGGATTGGATGGCACCGGTGGTGCTCCAACAAATGACGCAAATCGCACCATGCTTGAAGATGATCTTCGCAAACAGGGAGTTCGCAACATCAAGGAAATGATGGCAAGCAATGATGTCGCCCTGGTATTGGTATCCGCATCCATAGCTCCAGGTACTCGCAAGGGGGAAGCATTGGATATCGAGGTGACTTTACCGCCCCGCAGCAAGGCAACCAGCCTTCAAGGTGGCTATCTCAAGGAATGTATCCTTTATAATTATGATTTCGCAAAAAATCTCTCCCCCACTTACAACGGACCTAAGGGGACTTTACGAGGTCATCCTGTCGCGAAGGCTGAAGGACCTCTCCTGGTTGGATTTGGAAAAGCCGGAGTCGACGATGAAGGCAGGGTCAAATCAGGCAGGATTTGGGGTGGTGGCAAAACTCAGATCGACTGGCCTTTCAATCTTGTATTGAACCAGGACCAGCAATTCGCCAGAATTTCAGGCATGATTTCCGACCAGATCAACGAAACTTTTCAAATCAGCAAAGGTGACCCGGGCTCCGTGATTGCGAGCACTAAAAACAACATTTCCGTTTCCTTGAGGGTCCCGACCCAATACAAACTAAATCATCCAAGGTTTTTAAGGGTGGTAAGACTCATTCCCACCCGGGAAAATGATGCCGGAAAAGGTGGCCAGGGAAGGGCCAATTACATCAAAAAACTTAATGAGGATCTTTTGGATCCGAGCAGATGCGTGACCGCGGCTTTGCGACTTGAGGCACTCGGCCAGGAATCCATCAGCACCTTGAAGAACGGGCTGAAGAGTGAACACCCCTTGATAAGATTCAGCTCCGCTGAAGCACTTGCTTATCTGGGTAGCCCGTCCTGCGGGGAAGAACTCGCCAGATCCGTAATTGATCAACCAATGCTTAGGGCTTTCTCACTGACAGCAATGGCATCACTCGATGAAGCCATCTGCCAGGTTAAATTACGCGAAATTCTGTATTCATGTTCTGATGATGAAACAAGATATGGTGCATTCAGGGCTTTGCGTGCACTCGATGAGAAAAACGAAACCATACAGGGTGAATTTCTCAATGAATCATTCTGGCTACACCGTGTTTCACCCGATACTCCAGGGATGGTTCACATATCCACCAGCAAACGACCGGAAATCGTTCTATTTGGCAAAGAGCCAAGTTTTAGACCTCCATTTTCCCTGATAGCCGGTGAATTCACCCTGACTTCCGGAATGGATGATGAGAAGTGCAATATTTCCCGCATACCACTTAGAAGTGGCAAAACTACAAGAAAAGCATGCGGCCTGACGGTGAATGAAGTACTTCAAACTCTCGCGGACATGGGGGCACTTTATCCCGATGTAACCGAGTTGCTTCGTCAGGCGGATACCACCCAGGCCCTTACTTGCAGGGTAAAAAATGATGCCCTGCCACAGGCGATTTCAGTGTATGATTTGGTTAGGGCAGGAAAGTCGAAAAAAGGAAAAGGCGAAGATATTGGTCTGGCAATGGATGCAAGACCCGACCCTTCCGCGACACCTAATTTATATGCCCCTATAAAACCGCTGTCTTTTTCCAGTACGGATGACCAAGAGGCTTTATTGAATAAAAAGCCCGCATCCAAGGAGAAGGCGACTGCTGAGCGATCGAAAAGCGGGCAGGACAATTAATCCAATGCCTTGAAAACCATGAGCAATAATTGCCCACCGACCATAATTTAAACGGGATGCTGCATGCTTAAGAGTTTGGAATTAATCGGCTTCAAATCTTTTGCCGATAAAACAGACTTTGAATTCCCCTTGGGTATCACCGCCATTGTTGGGCCAAATGGTTCCGGAAAAAGTAATATTGTTGATGCCTTTCGATGGGTCCTGGGTGAGCAAAGCGCCCGTAGTCTCCGCGGCGGAGAAATGACTGATGTTATTTTCAATGGTTCCGCCTCAAGAAAAGCAAACGGCTTCGCTGAAGTCTCACTCCTGTTTGAAAATTCCAGGAAGATTTTTCAAACTGACAGCACGGAAGTACAAGTCACCCGAAGAGTTCACCGGAATGGTGACAGTGAATACCTCATCAACAAAAAAGTCTGCAGGCTGAAGGATATCAAGGATCTTTTCATGGGCAGTGGGGCGGGGTCAGACGCCTACTGCATCATTGAGCAGGGAAAAGTAGATGGTCTTTTACAGTCCTCCCCCAAGGACCGAAGAGTAATTTTTGATGAAGCCGCTGGCATCAGTCGTTTTAAAATCAAAAAACTTGAATCATTACGGCGGCTGGAGCGTGTCGACCAGAATGTCGAACGCCTCAAGGATATCCTTGAGGAAGTGGAAAGACAATTGAAGACCGTAAGATTACAGGCGACAAAGGCGCAGAAATGGCAGGAATATTCCGGAAGGCTCAAGGAACTTCGATTGAACCTTGGCTTGCAGGAATACTCCCAGCTTTCTGAAAACCTTGAATCAGAGTATGTGAAATTATCCTCACTTAAGAGCGATTTGGAAATCGGGTTATCTAACACTGATGAACTTGAAAAAAAAGCTCGAGAAAAGGAAACTTTTGTAAATCAACTCGATGAGCAAATACGAAGCACCGATCTTTTGGTCTCAGAGGCAAGGCAAAATATCGCTGTTGGGGAATCATCTAAAAAAAGCGACAGGGAATCACTAGAAACCTCAGAGCGGGACCTGTTGCAATTGCGACGGGCACTGATCGAGCATAATAAAAGATTAGCCCTCCTAGAATCACAACTTGATTCACTCAGGCAGGAAGCCGAACTTGCAGAATCAAATTGCACCATTTCAAAAGAAATTGTAGAAACTCTTGAAAATGCTGAAAAGGAAGCTTCCGAGGAAGATAACGCACTCCGAATCACCGTCCTTAAATCCAAGGAAGTCCACCTCGAAAACATGCGCATGCTTGCGCGGCTTCAAAACGCCCTTACGGGGTCCAGGGCAAAGCTAGAGTCTTATCATCGTGAATCGGAGCGCCTAAGACAGCGAAACGAAAATACAGTGGGTGTCCTCGCCGTGCTTGATGCTGAACTTGGTGAGTTGACCATCGCTGATGAAATACTACAAATCAGGCTTGCCGCAGCCAAAACAACCCTTCTTGACCTAGGGAGGGAAAAAGAGGCATTGGAATCGGCTCGTGATCAATTCACAAGTGAACTTTCAGGCTTGCAGGCAAACCGTAGCGGCACTGTCAGTCGATTGGAAGTTCTCGAGGGCCTTGAAAAAAGCTTGGAGGGATTCGGGGTTGGACTCAAGGAAATAATCGAGCTTAGCAAGGTGTCGGACTCGCCAACATCATGGGACACCGTTCTGGGGGTGGTTGCGGATTTTCTAGAAGTTTCCAGTGAGTTCGCAGCCCTTATAGACCTTGCATTGGGTGAAAAATCCCAAAGAATCCTCGTTAGGGATCAAGAGTCACTGATAAAAGCCCTGGCTTCACATCCAGATGCTTTTTCCAGCAGGGTCTCATTCCAAGGCCTGTTGCAGGATGATGATCAATCTAACCAATCTTCTTTTGAACCGCAGATAACGGTTGAAAACCATCCTGAAATCGTTGGGTGGGCTCATCAATTCATCAAATGCACCAATCCTGAATTTGCAAACCTACCCCGACTTCTTCTAAATAAAACTCTCATTGTGAAGACCATAGAATTTGCCAGGACAATGTCGGCAACATATCCATCAATCAGGGTTATCACACTTCTGGGAGAGATTCTTGAACCTGACGGAACCCTTACCATAGGCACTCATCATGCTGAAACAGGCATACTTTCCAGAAAAGCCGAGTTGAGGGAACTAAAGAACAACCTTGTGCAAATTGATGAAAAAATAACACAGGCACAAAGCAGCCTTGATGAAACAAAAAATTCAATCTCCTTAGCAGACACAAGGATTGAAAACCAAAGACGAGACATCGATATTCTCTCCGAGCAATCAAGTGATCTAAGAGCCCGGATTGAACGACAAAGACAACGCAAAGACGGCATGGATGAGGAATTAAAAGTTAGTGGCAATGAATTAAGAAACTTGGACGATTACACTGAAAAGGAAACCCGGGAACTTGACACATTAAAAAAGCAGACCGAGGAACTTGAGGAAACATGCCAGAAAATGGAGGAGAATGTAAAAGCCGGGGAGGAACGACTTAGGGACATAGAGATGCAACGGCGCGCAAGGACTGAAAAAACAACCGCTGCCAGGATATCATTCGCCCAAGCCAAGGAACGCGCGGACGCCTTGAAAACCAGATTCAATACCGCAAGCGATGAATTCTCCGCAAGGAAAATTGAACAATCAAGGACATTTGGACAAATCGACGAGATCAAATCTCGGAATGATGCCCTGAATCTTTCGATTTTAAATGTCACCTCAAAACTAGCCTTGTGGTATTTAAACAAGGAACAGTCGGAACTAAAGGCCCGCGCTCTTGGCATTGAAAAATCTGAAGCTGTTAGGGAAAAAGAGAGCCTCTCATCAAAAGCGTACTCCGACCGAACCGCTTGGAGAAACAAACAGGAATTGGTGCACGGCCGCGAATTAGCGGTGAATGATCTTCAAGTCAGGCGAGACTCATTGTGCGAGCGAATGAAGGAGGATTACGAGATCAACCTTGGTGAACTTTACACCCAACGAAAATCCTCAGCGGAAAACAACACTCCGGATTCTGAAATAGCCCACATTGAAACGACTGTGATCGCTGATGAAATCACGGAACTACGAAACAAAATCCACAAACTTGGAAATGTGAACATTGAATCCATCGAGGAACTCACAAATTTGGAATTCAGGCATTCAAGCCTGAAAATACAATATGACGACCTGGTGGCGGGGAAAAAAGCCCTTGAAGAGATCATCAGTAAAATTAACGCGGACAGTCGGTCGTTATTCATTGAAACTTTTCAAAATGTACGGTCACATTTTCAAGACTTGTTCAGGAAACTTTTCGGGGGTGGCATGGCAGATGTCATCCTTGAGGATGAGCAGGATGTGTTGGAATGCGGAATCGAGATAAAGGCAAAACCTCCGGGAAAAGAATTGCGTAGTATTTCCCTTATGAGTGGTGGTGAAAAAACAATGACTGCTGTCGCATTATTACTCGCAATATTTCGAAATAAGCCCAGCCCTTTTTGTCTTCTCGACGAAGTGGATGCCGCGCTTGATGAGGCGAATGTCAACCGTTTCACAAATGTTTTGCGGGATTTCATGGACAAAAGCCAGTTCATACTTATAACCCATTCCAAACGCACCATGGCCTGCGCTGATGTTTTATACGGAATCACCATGCAGGAATCCGGAGTATCGAGAAGAATGGCAATTCGATTTCAAGATTGGCCTGCAGATGAAAAAAAAGGTGACCCTGCAGCATGACCTATTTCGGGTACATCACCCAAACCAAACCCATCAACCCATTTTCCCAATCTTACCTCCCTGCCTTGTTTTAGATGCATTTTGAATAAACTGGTCTTTTCACAAATTAGAATGATGGATACAGCGATCCATGAATATTGTTTTTTAAAAAGGTAAAAACTGTGAAATATCCTTTCTGGTTGAAGAAAATGCTTGCTGAGTCAGGCTTGGGCAAATGGATCCCTGGAGCTTCAAATCTTTTTGTCTCGCCAAATGATATTCTTGGCGCCTGCAGTGACACCATATTACACGGTGATTTTGAATCTCTGGTCAATCCTAGTCTGACGCCGGCGCCACCATCACCAGATTTTCTCGACTTGTCATCTGATTATATCCAAGGACTCGGCATGCCGGTTCATGTATTACCCAGAACTTTAGCCGTCAAAGATTTTTCTCCTCCGGGTGGATTATCGGAGACCAGGGAAGCAGTCTCGAATTACCTTGAGCATGAATACGGAGCTTTCTTTGATCCAACCAGTGAATTATTGATCACAAACGGAATCAACCATGGAATAAAAACTGTGCTGGATAGTTTTGTGAATCCCGGTGAGAATGTTTTGCTACCCGACCCCTGCCCTCCCGACCACGAATTGTTGGTGAGAAACCATGGGGCAAATCCAATCTGGATCACGCTTCGCCAGGAAGATGGAAAACTCTTGCTTTCCGAACTCGAATTAAAAAAACGATTACGATCGAGCAGGGTTGCGATTTTTTCATGCCCATCAAACCCGACTGGAGGTGTGTTTGAACAGGAAACTTTCAAAAAAATCGGCAGTTATGCCCTGAAAAACAATTGTATTTTGCTTTGGGACAATTCGTTGTTGGGATTGCAGCTTGATGGAACTCCGATTCATCCGGGTAATCTCGATGAAATCAGGAAAGTGTCCCTTAGCACGGGAAGCCTGAGTATAAGTCATGGGATCTCCGCAGCGAATGTGGGATGGTTGACAGGTAATGAGAACTTGATTGCCCCATGCAAGTTATTATCAAGAATGCGAAACGAAAACATCAGCTTGATTGGCCAACAGATTTTAATTGATTCTTTTAACAAACCGGAATCAAAAGAATGGCAAATGTTCATCAATCGTTTGAAGGAAAGCCGGAACCACCATTTCCAAAAACTTTCGAACCTGGGACTTGATCCTTATTGGCCAGCAGGTGGTTTGTTTATCTGGATACCCGTATGGCGAAAAGAAATCTCATCAACGGATTTTTGCAAACAATTGGAACAAAAATACAAGGTGTTGATAAAACCCGGGATCTATAATGGCCCATCAGGGGAAGGTTATGCCAGGGTTAGTTTTGGCGTCGATGAGGGCAGGTCAAATGAGGCTTTAAGAAGGCTGGAGCTTTACTTGGAAAATAAACCACTTGTTATAAATAATGAAATCAGCAAACTCGCAGCTTAAAGATAATCCTCCCTGATAGGACTGAATATATCAAGTGCTTCCGCACCTTCATCCAAAGCCCATACCTGATGAACCACATCTGGGGGAATTCTGTAAAATTCACCAACTGCAAGCTCTTTTTTTTCATCACCAATTTTAAAAATGGCCCTTCCCTTTAGAACCATGCCAATTTGCTCATGTGGATGAGAATGGGCTTTGACCTCAGAATTCGGTTCCATCCTAACCAAAGACATCATCATGCGAGACGCGGCACAAGTGGTTATCACAACCCCATCAAATATCTTGTGATTAGCCAAATCGTTGGGGCTTGGGAAAAACTCGCTCATGTTGATCAAAACCCTGAAAGTTAACGACCCGATCCAACCATGAAATGAAACTCGGCAGTCTGCCTGATTATCAATGACATGGTACTGGGTTCAAAAACTATTGATCCCGCCCCTTCAGGTTGCCAGCTTTTAGGATCCAATGCCATGATGCTATTGATGATATTCTGCACATTTTGAATGAATGCGGATTGGTTGTAAGTATTGGGAAGATTCATGTTCATATTACCAATGATATCACCAATCGGATACGCCCTTGTCGTCATGGTTTCGCGGGCACGATCCGGAGTAGTTATATTTATGGATTTGTCCTTGATCACATAAGAAAGACCAAGATCAGATAATACTTTTCTAAGTATGGTTCGGGTGCTCCATCCTCGCGCATTAATCGTAATCGGGGTTTCAGTGGTGATATTTAGCAACTGCAACGCCTGCTGATCAATCACCAGGGGACTTCCAAATTGTTTTTCCATGATATCTAGAAACGATTGAAAGGGTTCATTTTTAAGGCTGAATGTCAATGGTGAGGACATTGTTTTCATGATTTTTCGATCGTCCTCAGTGAGCTTCGAACCGGATGTTCGACGCTTGGACTTCTCCACCCAATCATCGGGAAATACCATCTCACCAGTGACAGGAATCGACGCCTTTAGTATGTCCCTTTGCAACGCGAGCATCATTTCCGATCGAGTGGAACGGAGCTTGCTTTCAGCGCTAATGTTATCCTGGAATTTATTCATCCTGCCATAGGCTTGAATCTCAGGATTATTGGGGTACTTCCTCGCTAGCTCTTCAAAGTTCCTGTTGGCTTCAGCGGTGAAGCCATCCCTCCTAAGATTCTTGATGGAATCAAGATTTCTTGAAAGCTTTTCATTTTCCCTTGCAGAGCGATCAATTTCGGCAAGCCTATCATTTATCTGGGCCTGTGATTGAGCAGTTTCAATGCTCTTGGCTGAGGAAACACCTACATTTTTTTCATAAACCTTGATTTGCGCTCGAACCACCCTAGCCAAGGAATCTCGTTTTTCTGCCGGAATAAGTTCGTCATTTTCAATACCATCCAAGATTGGTTTAAGATATTCCGCTGCCCTGGTGAGGGAAATCTTTGACAAACGCAATGCCTCATTCAAGGCCATCTTGGTTTCATTTTCTTTTTTCTGGATGGCGATTTCACGGAGCTGGCGAGCGCGAGCCAACAAATCATCCTCAGCCATTGCAAACGATATGTTCAAGGAAACAAACGCCATTATGATTATGGCAGAAATTTTCACGCGGAATAAACTCATCATGTCCGAGATCCTCCCGAACTAAAAATTTGTCAAATTAATCCTACCTGAATTATTATACTACCAAAAATCACCCCTTGTTTTTAACTATTTCTTGATTTGTGAGTCATTTAATCCCATTTAAAAACCTTTATGGATTAATGACACTTATCAACCAATCATTGGACTGATATTAGTTTTGAAAGGATGGGGGTGATTTCTCCGGCTAGAAAAACAGAACCGGTGACACATAAAATACCGGTCTTCGGTGTCAAAAAAACCGCTTTTCTTGCTGCTTCCTCTAAAGTTTCCCCGGCAAATGATTCCACATCACAGGATTTGGCCCATAAGGCGGTCAACTCTTCCGGCTTTGACGCTCGTGGACTGTTTATCGATTGTGCGAAGATAACCTTGCAAAATATTCCAGAAAACTCAGCGAACATGCCCGCTATATCCTTGTCGGAACTGGCACCAAACAACAATACTCTGGGCACATTTGGAAAACTCTCCAATAAGGTTCGAACCAATGCCGCTGCTGATGCTCGATTGTGCGCACAATCAATCACCACCCATGGATTATTTCCCATGACCTGCATTCTGGCGGGCCAACTGGTGTTTCGCATACCCCATGCCACAGATTCATCCGAGACATTAATCCCGACCAAACGCAATTGCTCCACCGCATTTATCACTAATGCAGCATTTGAAGCCTGGTGCTCTCCAACCAAGGCCATTTCCATTTCCGGCCAATTCCTGCTTCGGGTTGAAACCCGAACAGTTGGCATAGTAATCCTCTCCTGGCTAAAAACAGCGGGCACATAATGCCAATTGAAATCAATTTTCGACCTGATTAACCTTGAGCCCATATTTCGGGCGATTTCTTCAATCACTTTTTCAGGTTCAGCGCCTTCAACACCGCTGATAACTGGCACCTTATGCTTGATTATCCCCGCTTTTTCCCTGGCAATATGCCCAAGGGTTGGCCCCAATTGTTTCTCATGATCAAAACTTATCGAGGTGATTATCGAAAGCAATGGATTGCAGACATTTGTGGAATCCAAGCGACCACCCAAACCCACTTCAAGAATGGCGATTTCAACTTTTTTTTCAAGGAAATAAATGAAGGCTGCAACGGTTGCAACTTCAAAAAAAGTTGGAACAAAATTCAATGCCCCGCAATCCGGAAAGCTAATCGCGTTCTTGATTTTAACGAGAACCAGATCAAGTTCTTCGGGAGATATATTTTCACCATCGATCTTGAATCGCTCTTCCACATGAATCAAATGAGGGGAGGTATAAAGCCCGGTGCGAAATCCCTGGCGGGAAAGTATCGAGGCAAGCATTGCAGATGTGGAACCTTTGCCCTTACTTCCCGCAACATGAATGAACTTTAGGTTTTTTTCCGGGTTACCCAGAAGGTCCAACAACCTTCGCATCCGGTCAAGTTTAAAATCATCAGGGGTGGGTTGACGGTGCTCAAAATTGATTAAACCATACCAGAAATCCCTGGGCGATTCATCAATGCGTTTTGAAGAAAGCATATATACAGGTCCATCCAGGGATGGCTAAGGTTCAATATTGGCTAAACGCCTACCTATAGCTTATTCACCTTGAACAGGCATGCAAATCTGCTCCAACAACTTTTCACATTTTTCCTGGACCAAATTCGCAAGATTTGGCAGCGGCTGTCCTTCAACCAATTCCTCTGAAAGGCTCGCCAATATTCTGGGAAAAGCATACAACGATGCACAAGCTTCGAGTGTCAATGGCTCAATCCTGCTATGTCTGCCTTTTTTCTCCATTTCTTGCCAGGCTTGTTTACCTTTGCCCGAAAGCATCATGTCACCTTCAGGTCGAAGAAGGATCAAGTGATCGATAACAGCAGGTTCCAAATCCCAGGCTGAAAGCTTGACAGTAAGATCTCGTGATTTCCCCAGGCCATTTGCGAGAAAAAGGCCGATCCCGACCTTCCAGGGTTGCCCATCCCTGCACACCCAGTGCGCCAGTGTCATCGCTCCATATGTCGGATGATCACCAAAAGTCCATTCCGATACCACATGCTGCAGGCGCCATGGCCCAACTTTGATCCCTTGATCATGGCATAGATGCAACAGGCTGCCCAGTCCCGCCTGCAAGTCCTTGGTTGCCCCCGCAAGGGCCCCCTCGGGCATTAATTGATCCTTAGCAAGGGAAAATTCTTTTTCCCACAACTGGGCAAGTGCTTCAGGCTGAAGTTCCTTGATTCTTTTTTCATCCCTTATTTCTGCTTTAATTTCATTTCCTTCATTTAAATTGACTGGCGTTTCCAATTTAATTCTTTTTTCAACTGCATCAGTGACTGCATTCTGGGTCGCATCAACGATCACCATTGACTTTACACCGTCCGGCAGTTGATCCTTGGGAATCTCCAGCTCCGCTGAATCAACATGGTAACCAACTGGTGAAGCCTGATTCGAGGATCCAATTGGCTCGGCAATCGTCTCACTTTCAGCACCATAAACAATCTTGTCAAAGAAATGCCTGAACTGCTGCAGCATATCCCTAAGGGTTGGCTCGGTCCTGGCAATTCGGTCGACCTGTTCCTGGGTGAACGGATAATACTCTGGTAGGCCCCTGTGGTTTGAAAAACCACGAAGTGCGGGTTCAAGCCTTGCCATCACCACTTTGCGCACCAACTCAAAAGGTGGAGCATCAAGTTTCATACACTTTATGGTTCCATATCCGGGCACATGAACAGGATTATTAAGCCTGTCCTGGATGTAACCATCAAGCGATGGGATAAACCTGTTCCACAATCCTCTTTCCGCAAAAATCAAAAAACTGATTCCATCAAGCTGATGCATAGCCTTGACGATGCCAGCAAAAAATGTCTCGGCAGTCTTATGGGCATCATCGTTTCTTCTGGCGAGTAAAAGATCCTCCAATTGATCGAAGGCAATCACCACTGGAATTCGTAGTTCCTGCATGACACCCATCATGGCTTTGAATAAAGCAAGCACCAAGTCCTGCCTTCCAGGGTGCATCTTAAAATCAAGCTCGGCAAAACCATATGTCAGGAAGCTTGCCAGTTCTGTCTCATCCTGGAGCAGCACCGACCTTGCGAAACCCTGCAAAATCGCATGGTGCATCATCGCGGCGGCATCATGCCCGGAAGTACGATCCACATAATCGCAAACAAGTTCAAAAGCGCGATTGCATGGCAAACCAGCTTCATCACAAAGTTTTCGCACCATGCCGGGTGATTTCGCGTCCTGACTGGGTCGGGACAACGCATCGATCAACCATTGGGTTCTTTCAAGGGCCTGGGTGCTACCGAGGCCAAAAGTCCGGGCGATCCATCCCATGCCGGGGGGAGGGAAAAGATCCAATCTTTCCTCTGAAGATAGGTCAGACAAGGTTCGACTAAGCAACATGCGAATCAACTGCTCGCCGACATATTCAAGTGGCCTGCTATTCCTCTGCTTTCCACCTCCTAGAAGGGTGTCAAGCAACTGAAACAAAAGGTATTCCAGAAAATCCGTGTCCCGCTGATAAGAACCTGGGGTGACAAGCAACTGCCAGTTACCTTCCATCCCATGCTTTATGGAATGTAGCAAATGTGTTTTGCCCGCACCTTTGTTTCCGAGTATTGGAACCACCTCGGAATGGGTACTGGGAGTATACCTGTATTGATCCACAACCCTTAGAAGTTGTTCACGTTCACGGGCATACAATTCCGGAACATGATAAATTGAACAAACTTCATCATCAGGATTGCGTGCAAAATAATTCCTAAATGGGTTTCCATGGCGCTTGAGCCAGTCGATTGCGTTCTGGTTACTGGTTTCATTCATCAATAACTGAGACATAAACTACTCCATTTGAAAATTATTCTGTCCCGCATACGGCAAAAGAAATGGAATTCGAATCAAATTCAGCGGCACCAGGTCCAAGACTTGCATAACAAGCTATTTCATGACCTGACATCATGGCTAATTCCGGTTGGGGAATCTCATAAAGAGGCCCGGTCCATGGATGCAACTCAACAAGTTTTTTTTGACTTAAACCGCGCAAGCCATCGTGAAATGCCCCTGGGGTGATACCAGGGCACAGGGATAATGTTTTTTGATAAATGTAATTAAGCTGACAATCTCCGATGCGCCCCTCATCACTCCACTCTTTCAAAACAAGAAAAATATGCTTCTCAACTGCCACCAACTCTTTCGAGTTACTCGAATTTAATCTTTTAAGAATTTCACCCACCGCTTTTTCAATGCGTTCATAGAAATGAATTTCTTCAGTATTTGAATCAACATCAGCATTTTCGTGAGATGCTCGCATGATATCAGTTGCGTTTTCAAGCAACCTCGTAACTTTTAAACCTTCCAAAAGTGCGCGCGCACCTATTGCAGTTATGGCAACTGATTCGGAAAACGACTTGGTTGTATGCCCCACAAGCTTAAAAAATTGCTTTTCAATGGAATATTTAGCAGCTTCTTTTCCCGGAGCGGACAAAGGGAATAATCCCTGAACACCTTTTTTGTTGAATAAAGGCCAGACCTTGTTTGATTCCAAGGCTATGCTCAGGGCATGCAGAATGATTGTTTGCTTATCCGCCACGCCCCCTCCCTGGGTCTTAATAAAAGTTACCTGAAAAGCTTCATCCTTAAAGCTGTTAATTCAGGCCTTGATTCGATATTAACATAGCCTTTAATCGCCAAGCAAAGCAAGGTCATAAACGCCATGAAAACCATTGCCAACTTATTGCAAGAATTGTGAAAATAGATACTTGGGAGAGATAAGGGAGATTTGGAAGCCTAAAGGTTTTTCAAAAATTGAGGATGTTTTAAACATAAACCTAAGGCGTGATATCGATTTCCACCTCCCTTATTTTTGAACCTTTAAAAACCAATTCCATTAATTCATCAGGTTTTTCTGCAACCAACAGAAGTTCTTTAAACCTTTGTTTCACAAAACCTTGGTCAATCATCTGATCAATCCAAGCCAACAATGGATTAAAAAAGCCATCCGTATTTAAAATTCCGATTGGCTTATGATGAATGCCAAGTTGAGCCCAAGTAAGAATCTCGAAAAGTTCATCGCATGTCCCAAATCCCCCAGGCAAAGCAACAAAGGCGTCCGATTTCATTGCCATCAAGGCTTTTCTTTCATGCATGGATTCCACCACAATCAATTCCGTCAGTCCTTTATGGGCGACTTCTTTTTCAACCAATTTTGTGGGAATCACTCCAACTACTTTTCCATTCGCAGCTAGGCAGGCATCCGCAACCAATCCCATCAATCCAATATTTCCAGCACCATAAACCAACTGGATATTTTTTGATGCCAGCAAAGTTCCCAAGCGTGATGCGGCAAGGGCATAGGCAGGGTTATCTCCAACCCGCGACCCACAAAAAACACATACACTTTTAATTTTCACTAACATCGAAAATCCCATCAAAAAGTTTCAAATTGAAGTTTAAAAGTAGTACCGAAGCCTTTTTGGGAAATCACAGTCATTTTACCGCCAGATTTATCCAATACAGATTGCACAAAAGAAAGGCCCAATCCCATTCCTGAACCAAGTCCACCAAAAATCGCACTCTCCCTGCGGGTAGAGAAGTACGCTTCAGTGCATCTTGCTATGACTTCAGGTGTCATGCCCGCGCCATTGTCCCGGACCTCCAGGAATATATCACCAGCGTGGCTGGAAAACACAAATGAAATCTTTCCTCGCCAAGCCGCGGCTTCAAGGATCGTAATTTTAGCTTTTTGAATATCCTGAGTTTGGCCGCTTCGAGCCTGTTCCCGCAAAGCAATCCGCTGTTCAAAAATCGCGTCCCGCGCATTGAAAATCAAGTTTTCAAGTATCTGTTGCAAAAGTGATGGATCAGCTTTTATGAATGCTTCCTGACAAAAAGCCTGCTCATCAATCTCAAGGTCAATCTTCCACTTGTCATCCGCAAGATTTTTCCAGCTTGCGATCGTTTTTAAAACCAAATCCCTCAAATCAATCCTAACAGGCTCAAATTTGTCATCCTGCCTGCGGACTGTCCGCAGTATTTGCTCCAACCGGTCTGAAACCGCACCTAGTGTGACCTCAACTTCCCCCAACATGATTGCAGTGCTGGCATCCAGTTCCTTGTTTCCAACACACCTTCGAAGCAGGTCAAGCGGACGGACCAAAAGATTTTTGATGTTATGGGCGTAGGATCCCGCCATTATCCCAACCCCCGCATACATCTGGGACCTAAGTTCTATGGCATCTTTCTCGGCAGCCTTCGCGACAAGCTGTTGCGCCAACATTTCTTTTTCAGCAATAGAAGCGGCCCGCCTGGCACTTTCAGACTGTAAAACCCTGCGTCTTTCCCTGAAAAAACTCAATAAGGACTGGATGGTGACAGCCATTGCCAAACCACTCCCTACAAGAAAAAGCCATCGCCCGCGGGAATACTTTTCCTGTTCAAGCGACCTTCTCCGATCGTAGGCGTGAAGCTGGTAATAAAGTTTCACCCTTGCGTTTTCCGTGATGGAATAATCAAGAACCTGGCATTGCTGTGGTTGGAATGGAAAACCGGATGACCAACGGATGGGGCGATCTAACTCATCAGCTATCGTGATTTCAATTTCATAGAAAGTTGGAAACAATGGCAATATATCAGGATAAATTTTCGTCGGGGGTTCACCCAATGCTCTTAAATGCTGGTAAATTTCCTCCCTTCGAACAAGAATCATCTGACTTAATCCATCCTGAAAACGATCCTGGCTGGTATTTTCGCGGCCGATTAGTTTTTGATAGTTATCGATGAGTTCAGGCAATGATTTTCGAAAGATCCGGGCTTCCTCAAGCCATTCTTTCAAAATATTCTGCTCGTACCTTGACTCCCCACGGATCCAAAATAGTAACGCGTCAGAAATTGCAAACAATGCCACCGCCCAGAAAAACAAGGGAATGAGTAACTGATACCAACCAAGCACCAAAATTTTTTTCTGCCCACCTTTTGAAGAATCGTCATCAATCATCTGACGCCCCCGGAATTCAAAAACAACTCCGACCGCAATAGAGGTTTTGGCAGCATGTTTTTTTCCTGCGAAAGCAGGGACCATATCTCAAGTTTGGCGGAATTCGCGATGTCAGGTCCGGGGTTTGGTTTTATAACCCCGATAAATTCCCCTGTCCCCGCATTACGATTCCCATGTGAATCAAACAATGTCACACCTTTTTCAACAGTAATTCTTTCCCCATCCCATGTGAGTTTTTTCAGATGCGAGACCAAGTCTGGAGTGCTTGAAAATAGGCCGGTTAATAGCCCCTCCAAAATCTGACTTGATAAAATCAACTCCTCCGTGCTGGTGGATTTTGCGAGACTACCCGTGTCAGACCAATCATCGACCGGCTTGAACCCGGCATTGGCCGAAACAGGATTGGCATGACTGAAAAAAACAACCTTGCAAGGTAATTCTGAAACAGGCCAGGAAACCTCCCTATCCCGATATACGTTGTTCAAAGAAAGTGTGTCACCCGCCACGACCACCATTTTTTGGGCAAAGCCCGGATTTGAAAGTGCTAATTCCCTTAAAAACCTTCGGGTTTGAAGGGCTTGAGCCCCGACAACGATCAAAGGTTGCCTTTGACCTGGTTTTAAATTGATATCCAAAAGCAAATATTTCAATGCTTCTTTCTCAAACCTATTTGCTGAATATCTTACTCCCACGCTGGAATCAATTATTTGAGGAATTGGCGCGATGCCCATTCTGAAGGATGAAGCCTGCGAACCAAGCAAATGCAATGGTGGAACCATAAGCGCCGAAAAACTTGAATTTTGTTGCGCGATCGAAGTGGAAATGATCCAGCATTGAATCGCCAATTCATCAATCACGGCCTGTTTATTCAAGGCGGCCCAGAAAGTTGCAACAAAATCCCGGGCATAGGAATCATCCTCCCATAGAACGATGTGAGCAGGGTCTGAATCGGGTTTCAAATCAGGATTGTTCCAAAGCACCTTGATGATCGCATCCGACATGATTTTATTGTCAAAGCCAAACCTGAAAGTTTTATCCGGATAAATTCCCATGAGTCCTATTTCATTGGCAGGATTGGGCACCAAAGAGCCCTCAAACCCAGAAACAAGGGTATTGGATGACGCCGTGGTTAAAATAAGTGGGGGAGGTTTTCCAATGTTTAGTTTTGCCAGGACTTTGGAGATAGCTTCCGCGATTGAAATAGCATCATCGGTTGTGGGTCCAGCAACGATTGCGGACGGGATCAAATTACGGGATAGCAATTTATCCATCCAGTTCTCATATTTCATGTCACTTGAAATTTTGTACCACTTCACAACAACGCTGATATTCATTTCAGGATGTGATATTTTAAAAAATGGTACACTTGCTGTGAGCTCTGGAAAAGTGTGACTACCAGTTTCAAATTTCATTTTCGAAATTAGAGGATCCGGATGATTCACCAACAATTGACCAGAAGACACAAGTCTTTCCCATGCCGAGGAATAACTTGCGGGATAAACCCATGCAATCTCTTTTTGATCTGGTGCCAACTCCCCATCTTCCCGTCGGGATTGCGTGGATTTCCACCAAAACAAACAAAAAAACATCATCGCGACAGTTATCAGGAAGAACTTGCGCAACAGACATCCCATCCGATCAAAACAAAAGTATTTGGTTACCAACGCTACAACATTTATCTTACATTCCTAAAATTTGAAGTGTCTGTCATAATTTGAAAATGTGTTTAAAATGATTGATTAAAAGAACCATTAATATTAATTTAACGTTCTTTTGAAAAATACTCATCATCTGGTTCAAACAAAGGTTTATATGGCTACTTGTCCGACTACTATCGTGATTTTTGGGGCCTCGGGGGATTTGACCTCCAGAAAGCTTATACCTTCCCTTTACAGGATGGATCGAAAAGGCAGGCTTCCTGAAAATATCAGGATCATCGGGGTTGCCAGGTCCCCATTCGATGATGACTCCTTTCGGCTAAAAATGGCAGATGCCATAAAATCCCTATCAGCGGACGATTGGAATGAGGAAGCATGGAATAAATTCGCCACAAGGCTGGCATATGCGCGAGGTGATGCCTCCATGGATGGTGGGTTGGAAAATCTGCAAAACCGACTCGATTCCATTGAAAACAACCTTCCAGGAAACAGATTGTACTACCTCTCCGTCGCACCACAGCTTTACCCTGAAATCACAAAGAATCTTGGCAAACTTGGCATGGCGAGTTCCGTTGAAGGTAGCGCGTTTAACCCAGGCTGGCGCAGGCTCATCATCGAGAAACCTTTTGGCCATGACCTTGCCACTGCAAAAAGCCTTAATCGTGTCCTAAGAACTCACTTTCATGAGGATCAAATTTATAGGATCGATCATTATCTTGGAAAAGAGACCGTACAAAACCTTCTGGTTTTTCGTTTCGCAAACACGCTTTTCGAGCCCTTATGGAACAGTAACTACATAGATCATGTCCAGATCACGGTTGCTGAAACTGTAACAATTGGTAATCGTGCGGACTATTACGATAACGCCGGCATCTTGCGCGATATGTTTCAAAATCACCTGCTGCAACTTCTTTGCCTGATTGCGATGGAAGCGCCGGCCCGGTATGCGGCAGACCCGCTTCGAAATGAGAAAATCAAAGTCCTTGACGCGATGCCTGTCTTTTCTGTTGAAGAAGCCCGACAGCGCATTTCAACCGGCAGATACCAAGGATACTTGAATGAGCGAGGTGTCAAGCCAAAATCCCAGACTCCAACTTTTGCCGCTGTTGAATTTGCGATTGATAACTGGAGGTGGAGAGGTGTCCCTTTCTATCTTAGATCTGGCAAAGGGCTTGCCTTAAGATCCAGCGAAGTGGTGATCCAATTCCGCTGCCCGCCGCACCTTATGTTTCCCTTACCGCCCGGAAGCACAATCCAGTGCAACAGGCTAGCGATTTGCATCCAACCTGATGAAGGCATTCATCTTAACTTCATCACCAAGGAACCCGACCGGGATGGCACCGTTCTAATGCCCTCGGACATGGAATTCCATTATCGAAACGCATACGCAAATGTTAAAATCCCCGAAGCATATGAAAGACTTCTACAGGACGCACTTAACGGTGATGCATCCCTGTTCATGAGAAGCGATGAGATTGAAAGGTCCTGGGAATTGATTGAACCATTCCTTTTGGCAACCGAGGATTCCCACGCACCTAACCCTGAGGATTACCACATTGGCACCATGGGTACCGCGGGGGCGGATGCATTGCTGTCAAAACAGGGAAGATCCTGGATTTCAATGGGTCTGGCCAAGAAATCATAGCAAGACATGATTGGCCTTGCCCGGATTTACAAAACCGTTACTCTACTGCCTTAAGCTAATTATTTCGTTCCAAGTCGGAAGGCAGGTTTCCATGGATTGGATTTTATATTTCGTAGATTTGATCCGACATTTGGATTTACACCTTAATGACCTTGTTGGTTCAATGGGTCCATGGTTTTATCTGGCGATGTTTGGCATTATTTTTTGCGAAACAGGCTTGGTTGTAACACCATTTCTACCCGGTGACTCCCTGCTTTTCACATTGGGCGCGATGTGCATGTCGACAAATAGCAACTTAAGCCTACCTACCATGGGGCTTACACTTTTAATTGCAGCAGTTCTAGGCGACGCCTTGAATTATTCCATTGGAAACTGGATGGGACCTAAAGTATTCAAATTTGAGAATTCAATGTTGTTAAACAAAGACCATCTTTTGAAAGCTCAAGGGTTTTATGAGAAGTATGGAAAAAAAACAATCATACTGGCAAGATTTGTGCCGATAGTTCGCACTTTTGCGCCATTTGTTGCCGGCATTGGAAAAATGACTTATCCGGTTTTCCTGGCTTACAATATCATCGGGGCAATCGCATGGGTTGGCCTTTGCATGGGTGGTGGAGTCCTATTCGGCCAGATTCCCTGGGTAAAGAAAAACTTTGAAGTAGTTATTATTGGCATCATATTCATATCTATCTTACCCATGATTTATGAATTCATTCTTAATTACAAAAATGATCAAAAAAAAACAACCACCCCGGTTGATCTAGGGAAAATGGAATCTAAGATCCAAAGTAAAGCAGGTTGAAATGCCCAAAATAATTCAGAATCCAACACAAGTTGTCGCTGCCGGAACTGGAAACAAAATCATTCAAGAATTTTTTGGCAAAGTCGCCTCACTAGATTCCAATATAAGTATTGCCAGGATGATAAGTCCTTCAGGGTGGTCTGAACCTGGACAAACACCAGAATTTGATGAATATACAATTGTTTTGAAAGGCGCCATGCATGTCGAAACCAAAACTGGTCTTAGCATCATAAACGCCGGACAGGCAATCCACACTTTTGCAGGAGAATGGATTCGCTACAGCACACCCGGCAAGGAGGGTGCGGAATACATTGCAATTTGCATGCCCGCCTTCACCCCCACAACAGTTCACAGAGATGAATAATTCATTTTTTTATCCAACCTAATCTGGTAACCTACTCTAGTTGTGATTTAAACATTCGACCTTTTCACATGTAATCCTTTTAGGATTGACCATGGATAATATCTTGCATTTGCATCTCACTGAAACCCAATGGGTTTCTTTCATAACCCTGATGGTTTTGGGACTTCCAGTCACGGCATATATTCTTAGGAAATGCCTGATAATTTTTAACGAGGAAGCACCGTCTTTTAAAAAATCCATGTTGATAGTGCCAGTAGTTGCCTTGGGTGCTTATGTGGCGTTTGATATTCTCTCTTATTTGATTTTATTGGCAATCAGAGACAGTCAAACAATACAACGCACACCTTATGGACAACCCGGATTTGGCTTTGCACAGTGGTTGACCACTGCCTTACCAATCAAATGGGCGGTTGTTTCCTTCGTACCATTCATTAGATTCACACTTATTTTGATAGTGGTTGCAATTGCCGGAATCTTACAGGTTTTATTTCTGACAATCCCATTTAGAAAAGCGATATTTATTTTCGCACTCCAATGGGCCGCAAATCTTTTCGCACTTTTCATCATAAGCAACATGATCCATTTCATCAGTGATATACTTGGGCATTCTTCCATCACCCACATTGACATAAATGCCATCCATAAAAAATATGAGGAAATTGCGAATAATCCAAAATCCGATGAAATTGTAAAGGAAACAAATGAAACTGTAAAAACAAGTCTTCAAAGGTTACACGAAAGGACCGATCCAATGCTTAAAGACTTGAAGGAAAACCTCAAGCCAATCACCGACCGACTACCCGCACCCATAAACCAATTTCTAGATTCGGGGGGGTGGTGGTTGGTTATCGGCCTTTTAACAGTGATCTTTTTCTTTTGGGCAAGATCAATCTGGAAAAAAATCAAACGGAGTTTCAGAAAAGGTAATCCAAATAAGAAAAAAAGACTGTTATCCTCAGAGCAATGGAAAGCGGGCGCACTTTTTGAAGACTTGGCTAAAATGACACCGCCCATGAACCTACCGGGAAAAGAACGGGTCACTGTCAAAGGAATACCCTCACGAATTTACCTGATAATCCTTGCAAAAGCTGGAGGGTCAGGGCCAGATTTACACGAGGAACAATCTGAGGCGATCTTGGATTACATACTGCCCGGACTGGGGGATATTTCGAGTAGGGATTACCCCCGTGTGAGAATTTGGGAACCCCAATACAGCCCGGAAGGATTCACTCAGTTATTTTTGCAAAACATCCGTGTTCCGGAACCAAAGGGAACCAAATCAAATTGGATCGTTGCAAATGGAACTGTAAAAATGGGGCGTGACAAGATTTATCTGGGAATGGCATTTTTTGCGGACGAACCGAATTTGATTCGTAATATTCCTGTTGTCAATGACCAATGGCTCGATGTCCTAAGGATTGAAACAGCGGGAAACCGCTAATCCAAGACCTGGCTATCTTGCTGGTTACGCCACTTGGAAAATAATTCAACTGAATAAGAAATCACCCCGCCTACGATCAGACAAACCAGGCTCATGAAATGCCAGCCGGTAATTAAATGCAAAAACGAAACAAGCAAAAGACTTAGCACGGAACCTAATCCTAAAAATGTCAAATCCCTCACATCTGGCCTGAATTCCTCAACTATTTTTTTGATTGAGAAATCCTCATCCTCGGGGTTACCACCCTTAACTGATTCGAAACTTAGCCTGTTCCTAGCTTCAACATTTTCAATGACCGGAACGGTTGGAACATAGGGCACTGCGATATATTCATCATTTTGGGATGCAAGGCCTTCTTCCTCAGCCGCCAAAAACACTCGAATAACCTTGGCTGCATGGGCAATTTTCGCGGGCCTTTCAGAGACATTTGAGGAAAGCATTTGTTCCGCGAGAGATGCTAATTGTTCGGGCACTTCCGGGGCGGAGGCACTGACAGCGGGAACAGAAACGGATTTTTCAAAATCAGAAGACCGCTTTCCCACCAACGAACTGTAGAGCAATTTCCCCACTTGAAGGTTTTCATCTACCAAACTCAGATCAATACCAGCCTGCAAACTTAAACCATTACTTGAGGGAACAAAAAAACCATCCTGTGAAACTTTAACCTCCGCGGAAATCATTGATGGTGAAATGAAATTATTCACGATCTTTACGGTTTTAGGCCCCTTGGGCTGATTTTTATTCACCGCAAGAATCACATCTGACAAAAGAAGATTGCCAGCGGGCAATGATTTTTCCTGAACAAAAGCAACCGAATTCATGACAATTGCCATGATTTTCGCGGCACTTTGGTACTGTATTTTACCTCGTTTGGAGATAATCACATCCAAGCTATCTCCCTCAATGAATTCTCTGACGATAAACATATGACCATTGCATTGCCCTTTTTCAACCAAAGTTGCAAGATTGGGGTGGCTTATCTTCACTCCAGTTTGCAATTGCCCAAGAAATTTCTTTAGTAAATCACGGTCTTTAATCACTTCATCGCGTATGAACTGAATTATAAATTGCTCACCCAACGGACTTTGTGCTCTCAAACTACCGGTGTATGCTCCGGTTTTTATTATCTCTAGCACATTGTAATCTTCAATTTTTAATGCCCCAACCCTGCCCGATACTAGCATCTGGGCCTGAAATTCACTCAAGAACTTATTCAACACCAGCCATTTTAAAAACAATTTCACATCAGAGGATTCCACCCGGTTTGCATGGAACCACCGTAGTTTCACATTTTCGATTTCCTTCATGGAAATCAATTTCTTATCCTTGATTACTTCGAGTATTTCTTGAATATTCATTTATCACCTGGATGACCAATTTAAAGAGCTGTCTTATTTAAACACGGTTATTACAACACCATGGATCCGAATTCACAAGAAAAATCACACTGCTTATTGCTACAATCCCACTTTCCCAATATACCTACCATATTACATTTGGAGATGTCCTATGCGTCATGTACTTTCTGCTTTGGTTCAAAATCAACCCGGTGTGCTTGCGCACATTTCTGGAATGCTTGCCTCCCGCGGCTTTAACATTGAAAGTCTCGCTGTCGGTGAAACCGAAGACAAAAATCTTTCCAGAATGACTTTTGTCGTTCATGGAACCAATGCTGAACTTGAACAGGTCCGAAAACAACTTGACAAAGTGGTCACCGCTGTCCGAGTTGACGACATCAGTTCTGAAAATTTCATTGAACGCGACCTTATGCTCATCAAAGTACAGGCAATGCCAAGTCAAAGAGTTGAAATTTCCCTGCTTGTTGAGATGTTTCGTGGAAAGGTTGTTGACATCGGCACGGAATCTCTAGTAATTGAAATCAGTGGCCAAGAGACAAAAGTGGTTGCCTTTATTGAATTAATGCGCCCTTACGGAATTATTGAACTTGCACGCACCGGCAGGATCGCCTTGGTTCGTGGCAAAGGCAGCAAGGAGGTTCGTAGTTAATGAACGATCAGGAATTGATTCAATCATCCACCCGGACTCTTACTCCAGAAATTTCAAAGACTCTGAAGTCTCTTAAAAAAGGTGAACGGATCAGGGTCACATTAAGACTTCGTGTGGGTAGTTCCGCGACTTGGATGGCACCCGTTGAGGGGACTTTCAGCCATTTCAATTTTCTTTCCACTGGAATTGCAACCGATCGTATTCCGGAAGACGACATCGTTGTTGTTTGCGTTCATTTCACCAAGGATAACGGCGAATTGAGCAGTTTCACAGTTGATGACAACACAAAAATCGAAAGAATTTAAGTTTATCTGTTACGCCAAACCTTCTCCCTGGTCATTCCCAGAGCCTGAGCTTTTTCTTTAATCAAATCGTAGAATCTTGGGGCATCACCTGGATATCCTGCCGTGGGTAATATTCCCGGAACCTGCTCAGCCCAATAGGCATTAAACTGGCTCATCAATCTTTCCCGCATCCATTTTGCAAGCATGCTGGCCAATCCCACCATGGGAAATTTAACATCTGCCTTGGGAAGTATCCTGAAATTCCAATCTTGATCCGCCCCCATTGACTTGTAATTACTTTCATAAACCCCCTCCTGGCCGGCTAGGATCAATCCCTTGTTCAGGATATTCTGCAATGTGGCGGAGTAATTGTTTTTCCCTCCGTGTTTATCAACAAACCCATGGATTGCATCTCCAGAGGAAAATAAATTTTCCAAATGCTTGAAAATGCTTATCATTCCAGCCGAGAGCACGGCTCCTTTATTATCATTTTTTTCGACAATTTGATTGAAAACAAGGGAGGGCAAAATAAAAAACCTGCAATCAAAGGACTCAAAACCAATCGAGGCAAAATTTCTGCTGTTGGTGGAATAAAGGGCTTCCGGGTCTATTCCAGGGAAAAATGTATTTTCCTCCGGTTTAAACCAAGGCTCATGGATTAAATGCTCCAATCCATGAACGGATTTTTCATTGAGACATTGTCCCATGTTTTGTCCAAGTTCAAAAAAAGACGCGACCGTTCTTTCCAGTCCCTCTACGCCTTCTTTTGAATACGCTTTTTTCGAATCATCCACCAGGGGCCTTGTGATGTCTTTTTTATTTGATGCGGATCGACATAAATTTTTAAATGACTCAACCCAGTCCCCTTCAGCTTTCCAATTGGCAATAACGCCAGCCATTACAAAAGGCCCCAGGTTTGGCCCATAACCAGCCTCATCCATTCCCACAATCCAAGTGCGAGAATCATCATTTGTTTGGCTCATAAGCTTCTCGAAGTATTCCAAAAATTTAATATTCTGATCTATAACATAAGGGGGTCAACAATGCTTCGTGAAAACATATTTTTAAAAATCATATCAAAGACAATTCCCGTGACCATAATCCACGAGGATTCCGAATGTCTTGCTTTCAACGACATAAACCCGCAAGCGCCAGTTCACATTTTGATAATCCCAAAAAAAGAAATAAGAACCCATGCAGACTTGACACCAGAGGATTCATCCCTGATGGGGCATCTTCACATGGTGGCGACAAAAATAGCAAAGGAAATGGGCTTGGAAAAGGGTTACAGACTTGTGCTAAATTGCAACGAATCTGGTGGGCAAACCGTGCCACACATTCACATGCATTTGCTTGGTGGACGAAACCTGGGTTGGCCTCCAGGTTAATTCAAATCCAAGAGCGCTTCTATTTTTTTCTGCGCAAAAAATCCCTCCTGATCGAGCATGAGAATTGATTCAACTATTTTTTCCTGATAATCAATTTCTGTCTTGGAGATATCATTAATCTCCAAGATATCATCAGGTATGACAAAATACTTTGTGAGGGATTCTCCACCTTCATTTCCCGAAGGCCTGTAAAAAAACGCCCTTGAAGGTGTCCTGAACACTTTTGAACCTGTCCTCGAATCTTGGGTGTAAGCGAATCTTCTGGGAGAATCCTCAAGAAAATCAGTTTGCAGAATTGACTTCCCGAAAAAACCATCAACCGAGAGACCGCATATATCCGCCAGAGTTGGAACCAAGTCCACATCCTGAAAATACCCATCTCTTCTCTGCCCCCCCTTACCCAAGTTTGGCTGATAAAGGAGAAAGGGAAGGTGTGAAAATTCCCGAAACAGCCAATCTGGGTTTGTACCTAGAACCTCATGCTGGCATGTTCCACTACCCCTGTCAGAAGTTATCACTACACTGAATTCATTTTCGCCATATTTTTCCTGGATGGAAGCAACCATGGCACCCAGCATGTCATCAACTGCGGTCCAAGCCAACGCGCAACCTGAAGACAATGCAAGAAACGTCTTATCATCAATTGATTGAAACCCCTCAATTGGATTTAGGACAGGAACTGGAAATTCCTCATCTTCTTCAACTTCCTCCCTCCCTAGGAAATAATCCTGAAGTTCCTCTTGGATTGGATCCAAAAATTCTTTTGCTGAATTCCATGGGGGAAGCAATGATGAGACTTCAATCCATATCAAGGAGTTTTGATTTTTGTTTTTGAAACCGTTCAAGGCAATCATTTCCTGATGAAAGTCCAAAGCTTTCAAATTTTGAGGTTCCAGAAATACCCTGCTATTAAAGATCGATGCGAAAAAATTATTATCAGATTTATTTTCAACACCAATGTAATCTGTAGTCCATCCTTTGTTTTTTAAAACTTCAATCCAGCTTGGATTTTTGTTTGGGTAATTATTTGCAGTTTGAAAAACCCCATCAGACCAAATTTTTCTAATTTCAGCCTCATCATACCTGCTGCAATAATATTGGTTTAAAACCAGGCTTTGCGCCGCGATCACATTAAGATTCTGAAGTTGTGCCCAATTATTGCCATAACATGGCAAAAACGCGGTATTGGCACCTTTTAAAATCACAACAAAAACTTTCATAATGTTAGCCAATATACCAAAGGGCAAAAGTTAATCATAACATCAATCAAAATATTCAATTATAATCATCTTGTGTTTTGTCAAACATTGCAAAAATGTCTTATGAATGAATTGTTAGAAAATGACATCAAAAAATCCTGATATTTTTATTTCAATTTGTTCTTGGAAACAACGATACACCAATATTTATGATTATTTGTTAGTGATTTTGAAAAATCAAATTTGACTAGTTATTCAGAAAACGATCAGGAGTAAGCAGATTTGCCCCAGGAACCAGCAATTCGTGAAATAATTTCCGATGACCTTAAAGGAATCATCTCAGGCAAAGTATTGACCGACCCAATTTCGATACGGCTTTATTCCTGCGATGCTTCACCATTTGAAGTTATTCCCCTTGCGGTTGTAATTCCTCTTAACCAGCAGGATGTTAGTGCCCTGGTGAAATATGCATTCGAAAAGAAATTACCCTTAATACCAAGGGGGGCTGGAACCGGCACCAGTGGGGCCGCTTTGGGAAATGGTATTGTCATAGACTTGTCAAAAAACTTTAAAAACATCATACAAGTTGAAAACGGAATTCTTCATGCGGAATGCGGGGTGACAATCAAACAAATATCAGACTTTATCAAATCCACCAAATTCAGGGTCCCCTCCTCACCATGGAATGAAGAACGGACTCTTGGTGGCTGGTTGTCATCTGATGCGACCGGCCCTTTCCTTCTGGCTGACCGACACCCAAGGCATCATGTGATTGCGCTTAAAGTCGTGATGGATGATGGTTCAATATGTTGGTTTGAAAACAATTCCCACACGGATGACACTTCAAAAGAAAAAGTATCCCGGGCTGAAATCATACAGGATCGTTTTTCTTTTTTTCTGGAGGAGCAAAAAACAGAACTCACAACCAAGGTTTCATCATTGCCCTTTCCCCATGGAAATTATAATCTCCAAGAAATAATTCAATCCGGTAACAATGATTTACTAAGGGTCTTTCTTGGTGCGGAAGGCACCTTGGGCATAATATTAGAAGCCAAGATAAAACTTCGTGAAAAACAGGATAACTTCGAGTGGGGCCTTTACTGTTTCAGAACCCTTCAAGAATGCCTAGATGCAGCCCGAATTGCGCTAAAGCATTCTCCAAGCCTTTGTGACATCCTGGAACATCGGTTTTTCAGTCTTGCAAAGGCAGTGGATAATCTCTGCGCGGAATGGATTCATCCGGAATCTAACGCGGTGATGCTTTTATGTTTTTCGGATTCTGAAAATAATATAGCCATTCAGGAATTTGACAAAGCCCTTGCTGGCCACTCAATAAATCCCATTCGAAGCTACCATTGCATGGATAATAAAAACCCGAACCCTTGGAGGTTAAGGGAAGTGGCTTTAAAGTCGCTTGCAAGGGTAAATGGGTCTGAAACTTTTTTACAGTTGATCGAGGACTTGGTAATACCACCTGATAAACTCGAAGTATTCCTTGATCAACTCACAACTTTGCTCAAGGAACATGAGTCCACGGCGGTCTATGCCATTTGTCCGGGTACGGGGCAGGTTCAATTACGCATATTGGGCACCCCTCAACAAGCCAAGGAAAGTTCAAGGCTTTGGTCTCTTGCTGACAATATTTTCGGTTTAGTGCATGAATTAAATGGATCGCTTTCCTGCCAGGAGGCATTGGGATTTTCACGTCTACCTTGGCAGGCTAAATTATCCGCGGAGATCCTACCCGCGCTGCAAAAAATCAAGGCTCTGTTTGATCCTTATAATCAGTTTAATCCCGGGAAGGTCGTGGGCACATCTTCTGAAATCCCTATATGGCCTTTCAGAACCATTGGAAATTTTGAAAACCCGACTGAAACGACAACAGAAACCTCGTCCACACATATCCCTATTCTAAAATGGAGAGAAACATCACCACTTGTTGAATCATCTCATTGTAACGGATGTGGTCTTTGCAAAACCCAAAGTAACTCGAAAAGAATGTGTCCCACCAACAAGGTTTTGCAAAATGAACATGCATCTCCCCGCGCCAAGGCAAATCTTACACGACTATTGTTGGGATCCCCAATCGACAGGCAATTATTCAGTTCCGATGAAATGCGTGATGTGTCGGATTTATGCATAAATTGCAGAATGTGCGCGATCGAATGCCCATCACATGTTGATATTCCGGGGCTAATGCTCGAAGCAAAGGTATCCCATGTTGAAATGCACTCCACCGAGAGATCGGACTGGGTATTATCGCGTATGGAGTTTTTTTCCGCCCTCGGCAGCATGATGGCCCCCATCTCCAACCTTATGTTGGAAAACTTGTTTTCCCGATGGTTGATCGAAAAACTGTTTGGAATATCACGGGCGCGAAAAATCCCGTCCTTCACCCGTACCAGCTTTATTAAAAGGGCCAAAAAAAGAGGCTTGACCAGGAAACCTGGGCCCACAAAAAACAAAGTCGCATACTTTGTTGATGTTTTCGCAAATTATCACGAACCCTCCATTGCTGAATCCCTGGTCGCTGTCCTTCATCACAATGGTATCGAAGTTCATGTGCCCGAGAGTCAGGTTGGATGTGGAATGGCTCAATTGGCACAGGGTGATGTTGATAATGCAAGGGAATCGCTCCGGCAAAATGTGCGGGTTTTTGCGGAACTGGCACGCGAAGGCTACCCCATAATTTGTTCTGAGCCCACTGCGGCCCTCTTTTTTAAACAGGATGCTGGACGTCTATTGGATGATGCGGATGTTGAACTGGTCGCGAATAAAATTGAAGAATTCACCAGCTTCCTTTGGAATTTGCATATCCAGGGATTATTGAAAACCGATTTCACACCAATTAATTTGAACATGGGGCAACATATACCATGCCATTTAAAAGCCTTGGGGCAACCTCTTACAACCGCACAACTTCTTGGATTAATACCGGGACTTAGACTTGAACCTTTAACCGATTCATGTTCGGGAATGGCCGGAACCTATGGCCTAAAGACCGCCAACCTCAATCTATCCAAGGCCATCGGTCAACCCATGCTTGACCACTTGCAAAAACCTGATTTGATGTTGGGTATAACGGAATGTAGCGCTTGTAAGATCCAAATGGAAGATTTCGGAAAGAAACAAACACTTCATCCGGCCCAATTACTTGCGATATCATATGGACTGATGCCCGAACTATCACAAAAAACAATTGGCTCCTCGGGGGGTCGATCACGATGATCAAGATTTTCGTCTTATTTTTTGCCGGTGCAAGGGACATAGTTGGGCACTCACGCCTCGAAATCGAAATCCCCAAAGCATCCTCAATCGGCCAACTCAGGGAAATACTATTGGCTCGATTCCCCCGGTTGGAAAATCTTGCATCGAGGGCGGCATTCGCGGTGAACGAATCTTTTGCACTACCCGACAAGGTTCTTTTTGAAAACGATGAGGTGGCATTTTTACCCCCGGTCAGTGGTGGATGAACAGGATCAATTATCATGCGCATAAAATTAACCAGGGATCCGATTGATCACCAGGAAATGGTTGAAAATTGTCGCACCAAATCAACAGGTGCCATAGTTCTTTTTTTGGGGACAGTCCGTGAAATAACCGGCAATAACCAGACTTTATCACTTGAATACGATGCTTTTGCACCCCTTGCTGAAAAATCATTGACAGAAATAGCAGAGGAAGCGAAATCAAGCTGGCCCATCAGGGAAATTGAGATCATCCACCGTCTTGGAACAATCCAACCGGGTGAGACCAGTATTGCAATATGCTTAAGTTGCCCCCACCGTGCTGATGCATTCTCGGCCTGTCAACAAATAATGGATAAGATTAAAAAAGTGGTCCCGATCTGGAAAAAGGAAACCAGCCCCCATGGGGTCTCCAATTGGATTCATCCATGAGATTTTTCGGGCTGCTTAGTGTATGATTTAAATCCTGTGAACCTTAAAAATCCAAATTGAAAGTGATTGAACTAACAGCATTATGGGATCTAGCAAACTCATCGATAATTTTGGGCGTGTACACAATAATCTTCGGATAAGTGTAACTGATCGTTGCAATCTGCGCTGTGTTTATTGCATGCCTGAGAATGTACAATTTTTGGATAGCAAGGAACTGCTTTCATTTGAGGAAATAAATGCATTCGTAAACATCGCGGTTACCCGGGGGATAAACAAGGTTCGATTGACAGGCGGAGAACCCCTTTTGCGCAGGGACCTTCACAAGCTGGTCGAATATTTATCCAAAATTGAACAAATCCAAGACATTAGCCTTACCACCAATGGAATGTTATTAACGAATCAGGCCAAAGCACTCAAGGAAGCCGGCTTGAAACGAATTACCATAAGTCTTGACACACTGATACCCGATCGATTCCAAGACCTTTGCAAACGGGACGGTCTGGAGCAAACGCTTGAAGGGATTGATGCTGCAATTAATCTGGGTTTTCAAAATATCAAGTTAAACTCCGTATGCATAAAAGGGATCAACGATGACGAAGTTGAAAACCTGGCAAAGTTCGCGCGAGAAAAACAAATTGAAATCCGATTCATCGAATACATGCCCATTGGGGCAAACCCCTGGGAAAAAGCCAAGGTGCTTCTAGCCCATGAAATCCTTGAAAAAATAGACAGTGCAATATCACCACTAATACCGGCTGGAAACTATGACCCAATGGCTCCAGCAATGGAATTTATTTACGAGGATGGCAAAGGAAAAGTTGGAATCATAGCTTCCGTATCAAAACCATTTTGCAAGAGTTGCAATCGGATTCGAATTACAGCTGAAGGCAAGCTGCGCAACTGCCTTTTTGCCCTCGAAGAGACAGATATCAAACCATTTTTAAGACCAAATTTGAATGCAGAAGGTATCTTAAAAGCACTCGATTATAATATCTCAAGCAAATGGCCGGGACATCAATTTAACACAAACGACTTTATAAAACCCAACAGAACCATGCACGCGATAGGTGGCTAAATTTAGCGCCTATTCCAGGAAGATTCTGCAAGGGTTTTGTCCCATGTGGCTTTTGGATAAGATTGGACCTCATCCATTGGCACAACCTCACTTGCCGACACATCATTGTTTCTAAAATCAGCTTCAGAAGGGGTTGCTGCGAGATCAAACCATTGAATTTCATTTTCTTTCATGGTATCGAGTCCCAACCATTCAACGACCTCAATTTCATCACGACCGATTTGGGTGACTACAGAGGTTGGGGTACCATCAAAAAAATGAACCCTACCATCATTGTTTTGCTTATGAAGGTAAAATCTACGAACCCTGTGACCGGGTAACCTTGTAAGAGGTGCATCCTTTCCACTCAATGGATAAAACTTCATGTCTATCATTTTTTCGGTACAGCCTTGAAGGTATTTGCCCAAGCCCAGGAGGCGTTGGCCATGCTTACAAAGCGCGTCAATAGCAAGTTCCGCAGGAGTGCCATCAGGCCAAAGAATCTTATAACCTTCAAAAGGAATCTTCTCTTCCAGTCTGTCTTTGGAAGGGTCTCTACGAAACATAAGGGTTAGCGTTCTCGCCATCCACATCTCTCAACTTAAACAATTTGAATCAGTCCGGAACCATCTCCGAAAGACTGCTCTTGAAGGGCCAATTGTAGCAAAGAAAGAATATGGAAACAAATAATCTTTACATTAAATCAATTAGCTCAACAGGATACGCAAATTTTATAGTGAATAAATGAAATGACTAGTAAAATCCCTTTTAAATGCACAACCGTTTGATCATATGTACACTAGGGTCAAAATAAAGTTGGCTGAGATGCTTCATCATCGGTAGAAGAGTCTTTCACAGGAATTTCTTTACCGAGCAATTCATAAGCTTTTCCGGTTGCGATGCGCCCTCTTGGCGTGCGAATTGTAAATTGTTCCCGAAGCAGATAGGGCTCAATTTCATCACTTAAAGTATCGATTGGGAGATTCATGGTGGCGCCCAAGGCTTCGATACCAACTGGTCCTCCAGCAAAAACGCCTATAAGCGTTTCCAAATACCTCCTATCCTGCTTATCCAACCCCGCACGATCAACTTCAGCCATTTCCAAAGCTGTTTTGGCAATTTTGAGATTTATACTTCCATCTCCTTCACTTGCCGCAAAATGCCTGGTCCACCACAATCTGGAATTTGCGATCCTCGGAGTTCCACGGCTTCTAATTGCTATTTCTTTGGCTGCCTCTTCAGAGATTGGAGTATTTAGTTTCCTCGCATTGATAATTAAAATTTCCGCAAGTTCCTCCGGCGAATAAAATTCGAGGTGTTCATGCATCTTGAAACGATCTCGCAATGGACTTGAAAGCATGCCACTCCGGGTGGTTGCTCCAACCAATGTGAATCGCTTCAACTTCAAACTTATGGTCCTGGCATTCATGCCCTCACCTAGAACGATATCAACCCTGAAATCCTCCATAGCCGGGTAAATAAACTCCTCCACAGTTCTGGGAAGACGATGGATTTCATCTATGAATAAAATTGACCCCTCCTCCAAATTGGTCAGGAAAGGAAGAAGATCAGCAGGCTTGGTTAATGCCGGCCCGGATGTCATCTGCAAGGCTGTGCCCATTTCATTTGGAAGAACTGTGGCAAATGTGGTTTTACCCAAGCCTGGGGGCCCATCAAATAGCATGTGCGAAAGGGGTTCCTTCAATTTCTTACAGGCATTTAGCACTATCTGTAATCTTTGGACAACCGCTTTCTGGCCAATCACCTCTCTTAGCCAACGGGGCCTTAAAGCCGAGTCATGATCTTTGAAATCACTTGAGGCATCAGGTTGCAGGATTGGTTGCCGGGCCATGGTTTAATCTTTCAATTGTTGGTCAGGAACCTTTGAAAACAGCACTGATAGCCTCCTCAACCGAGGCGGGTACCTTTCCGGATGCGATCAATTTATCAATACGCAACCGTGCATCTGAAGGCCCAAGTCCCAGTGCCATGAGCGCGTTAAAAACATCCGCGAAAATCTTGTCACTTCCAGTTTCAAGCCCCCCTGGAATTGTTTTCACCCCGGATGGTGCCAAAGCGAAAGCCGCGACTTTTTTCCTTAATCCCGCGACAATTTTCTCAGCCATTGCAGCACCAATCCCCGGCAAAGTGGTGAGCCATTTGGTGTCCGACCTCTGAATGGCATCCGCAATCTGATTAACAGGCATGGCGATAACCCGAATTGCCTTGCGCATGCCTATGCCATCCACGGTACAGATTAGTTCAAAAAAACTCATGTCTGATTCATGCAGAAAGCCCAATAATCTAGGAATCATACGGCCTTGCTGAACAGGATTACCCTCGAAAAAATGAAGGGTATGGAACGAGATTTCCTGCCCGATACGATCCTGAATTTGTCTTCGGACCAATTCAGTCACAAGCACCTGGTATTCGATAGGTCCGACTTGAAGCCGTGCGTCCTCATCTTCAGCCTTGACTAAAATGCCGGTTATCTTGCTGATCATAAAAACTCCGGCTTCTCAAGGGAAATAGCATGAATATGTGTGAGACCAATCGCCATCGCATCAGCGACATCGGCAGGTTCGGGTAAGGCAGCCAGCCCCAATTCTCTTTGAATGGCCCACTGAACCTGTATCTTGCCCGCTCTACCACTGCCAGTCAGCAATTTTTTCACGCGGGTGGGATTATAACTAGTTACAGAAATACCAAATTGTGCCGCGGCAAGGAGGATTACGCCACGGGCATGCGCCATTAAAATCGCCGTGCGTGGATGTTTATAATGTGAAAACAATTGCTCAACAGCCATGGATTGGGGCTTATACTGTTCAATAATCTCTTTCAAGCTATCGTAAAGCGAGGAAATACGAAGCTGAAGCAACTTGGTTCCGAGGTCCTTGGTAGAGATAATCCCAGCTTCAATCAACTTGGCCCCCTGCCCTGCTTTTTCCAAAACAGAATACCCGGTAACCTGCAACCCAGGGTCGATGCCAAGAACTCTTTTAAAGTTCTCATGCTGGAGTTTCCTGATGTTTGTGTTTGGAATCGCCATGGGTCCATCCAAAAAAGCAAGTCGGGGAAAGATCAAGGGCCAACTCGCCAGCCGGTTTCATCTGGCCTGTCTTCCAAAGTAATGTTCAATTCCGCAAGTCTTTTGCGCACAAGATCAGCCAGTGGAAAATTCTTTGACTTCCTTGCGTCCGCGCGAATATCAATGAGAAGCCTCATCACACCATCCATCAATTGATTATTGCCTTGCGGACCTGCTGATTCCTGGGGTTCGATGAACAACCCAAGAATCTGGGTTATTTCCCTCAAAACAGTGACGGCTGAAAGGAATTCGCCCTTGGCCCCGGGATTACCCTCCGCAGTTTCAAGCTTGGCCTGGTCAGCAAACCGGTTCAAAGTGGTAAGGAATTCATGCAAAGTTCCAAGGGCCCCACCCGAGTTGAAATCATCGGCAAAAGCATCGAGGAATGCATCTCTAAGCTTGTAGATTTCACCCATAAAAGCCGAATGTCCCTTGGGTGCGGGAACGAACTTCAAAGGAGTGCTGACATCATAGAAGGACTTGCCACAAATCCTTTTTACCCTGTCAAAAAACCTGTAAAACGAATCCAATGTCCTGCGCAATTCCAACAAGCGATCTTCGCTGTATTCGATCGGGCTTCGATAATGTGATGATAAAAGCAAATACCTCAGGGTCTCGGGTTGGTGCTTTTTCAACAATTCGGTGACAACGATTTCATTCCCCTCGCTCTTGGACATTTTCTTGTCACCCGTCTTCATCAATCCATTATGAAGCCAGTAGCGGGCGAATGTTTTTCCAGAGTATGACTCTGATTGCGCGAGTTCATTTTCATGGTGGGGAAATTGAAGGTCCAATCCTCCGCCATGCATGTCAAAGGATTCACCCAACAACTTCATGCTCATCGCGGAACATTCAATATGCCAACCCGGCCTTCCAGGCCCCCATGGACTATCCCACATGGGTTCACCCGGTTTGGCCCCTTTCCAAAGGGCGAAATCCCCCGCATTCCTTTTACGATCGTTGACTTCAATACGGGCCCCAGCCTCGAGCTGTTCAGGATCACGATTGCAAAGCTTTCCATAATCATCATCCTTGGAAACATCAAAATAAACATCTCCATTGGATGCGTAAGCAAAACCTTTTTCAATCAGCCCGTTGATCATTGAAAGGATCTCGCCAATGTAATGAGTTGCCCTTGGAAAATGATCTATACCTGTGACTTGCAACTTCTTTAGATTGGAAAGGTAATCCGCTGTGACCCTCTCAGCAAGCTCGGTCACCGTGGTGTTTTGTTTTTTTGACTCGACTATCAATTTGTCATCAACATCAGTGATGTTAACCACGAAGTTAACCTGGTAATCAAGGTAGGATAAAAATCGCTTGATCGTGTCAAATATCACCGGGCCAACCATGTGCCCAACATGGCTCGGCTTGTAAACAGTCGGGCCACAAACATACATTCCAACCTTGCCCGGCTGAAAGGTTTGAAAATCCTCTTTTTGCCTCGTAAGCGTGCTGTATACTTTGATCTGCATCTGCAATCCTTTACTTATCAAACCGTTCCAAACTAGGAACGACCCAAAAGAACCACCACCTGGCAACTCATCGCCTCTGCTCTTCCGATAAAACCAACTTTTTCACCAGTCTTGGCTTTGACATTCACATTCGAAACATCAATCCCCAATAAACAAGCCAGATTATCCTTTATGCGGGATTTTATCGCACCCAACTTTGGCTCCTGAGCAAAAATAATGACATCTACATTGATAAGATGCCAGCCCAGAGTTGCAATTTGGCCCAATGAATGCCTCAGAAAGACAGCGGAATCAAGATTCTTATTGGCAGGATCCGTGTCCGGGAATGCATCCCCTATGTCGCCCAGGCCAGCAGCCCCAAGTATAGCATCAGTCAATGCATGCAAAACTATATCCGCATCACTATGCCCGGATAATCCCCGGGGATGATCAACCATTATCCCACCAAGGATCAGTTTTCTTCCCGCTTCCAACCTGTGCGTGTCATGGCCGATTCCAACCCGGATCATCCAGGAACTCCATTAATTCTAATTGTCAAAAGGCACACCGATTGCAAAGCTTTCAAAACGCATAAGGTGCTTGTTGAAAGTCAGGGTGATCTCACCCACTGGCCCATTGCGTTGCTTTCCAATGATAACCTCGGTAAGCCCCTCATGCTGGCCCGGTTCAAATCTTTCAGGCCTGTGCAAAAGCATAACCGTATCCGCATCCTGTTCAATACTGCCTGACTCCCTGAGATCAGAAAGCCTAGGTTTATGATCCTGCCTGTCCTCGGATGAACGATTCACCTGTGCCAATGCAATAACAGGAATGGAAAGTTCCCTAGCCAGGCCCTTTAATCGACGGCTAATCTGGGCAACCTGCTCCTGCCTCGGATCCCTGCGATTTTCAGGCTCGATTAACTGAAGATAATCAATCACCACCATCCTTAGATCATTCCTTAATTTCAAACGCCTGGCATTTGCGGCTATTCTCAACATTCCCTGACCTGGAGAGTCATCAATGAAAATCTTTGTATTTCTCATGACACCACTCGCTGCAATCAATCTTTCCATATCCTCAGCATTCATCATTCCTTTGCGTAACTTTTGGGCGTCGACCCTGGCATGGGAACACAAAAGCCTTTCGACGATCTCAACGCGTGATTGCTCAAGAGAACAAAACAGCACACTCATTTTTTCATCAACCGCGATATTACGGATCAAATTCAAAGCAAACGCTGTTTTTCCCACGGAGGGGCGGGCAGCGATGATTATCATCTCACTGTTTTGAAAACCTGCGGTAATCTCATCAAGATCCGGATAACCTGTGCTTATTCCACTGATTGAAGACCCGCCACGGGTTTGACGATGATCTATACGATCAAAAGTCTCCTCAAGTATTTTATCCATTCCGTATACCCGACCTGTGACACCCCGCTCCGCCACATCCAACATCTTTCCCGTGGCTTGATGCAGAAGTTCATCCGCCGGACTGACCTGGTCATAAGCATCCCTTAAAATTTCATTACCAACATTTATCAAGGAACGCACGATAGAACGGTCACGAACGATATGGGCATAGTGAACAGCATTGGCGGCAGTGGGCGCTGCATCCCAAAGCTCAGCGAGTGCACCATAACCCCCAACATCATCTATTTGATTGGCTTGTTTCAATGCTTCCGACAAAACCACCAAATCAACGGGTTTGCCAGCCTCGTAAAGAGTGAGCATGGCCTTGTAAATTTTTTGGTGGGCATCGGAGTAAAAGTTATCAACATTAAGGATTTGAACCACATCACCAATGACATCATTGCTTCTGAACATGCTACCTAGAACGGACCGCTCAGAATCAAGACTCTGGGGCAAGACCCGCCCCGAACCTGAATTATCGTAGCTTGCACTAGACATCGGAATCCTCCCGGTAAATAAATTCCCGGGAAGATTAAAACCCAGGCAATAAGGCCTGGCCTAGATTACTTTCCGGGGATTACTGCAACAGTAAGATCTGCTTCAATTTCATAACCAAGATTCAATTTAACAGCATAAATGCCGGTTTCCTTGATGACCCCCTCAAGGCGGATCATTTCTTCCTCAACCATAAGGTTCTTGGCCTTGAGTGCTTTCATGATCTCAGCAGCACCAACGGAGCCATAAAGATGACCTTCTTCATTCACTCTTGATTCAATGTTCACACCACCCAAACGGGCGATCTGCTCAGCCATGGCCTTGAGGTCGGCCTGACGGGCTTCCCTTGCCTGCTGTAACTTGACTTTGAACCGGTCAAGGAGACGCAAGTTATGTTGGGAAGGCGCAGTTGCGAGGCCTCTTGGAAGCAGATAATTCCTACCATACCCATGGCGAACTTCAACTACTTCTCCCTGTTTACCTACATGGAGAACATCCTGGGTAAGAACCAACAGCATACCGCCGGACTTTCCCTTGAGTACTTGGTCTCGTTTTCGTTTATTATTTTCCATGGTAGTATTCACCTTTCAACTCCCTTGCTTTGCCCTTCAAAATTAGAAGGGAAGTTCTTCATCTTCGCGAGGAGCAGGGCGATTGCCGCCTTCTTCTGCAAAATCCTCAGCACCAAAATCATAAGCATCGCCGCCCGCAGAAGCCCCGCCTTTGCGGGATGAACCCCTTGGCTCGCGACTGCCACCATCCTCAGAATTACCTCTTCCATCAAGCATCTGGAGACTATCAACAACTATTTTTAGGGCCTGTCTTTTTTCACCAGCTTGGGAAGTCCATTGTTCCAAAACCAAATGACCTTCAAGATAGCACTGCTTTCCCTTGGACATCATTTGTTCGACACGGTCAGCAAGTTTACCAAATTCTCCCCTGTTAAACGCCTGACAATCAAGGAAAACCGGCTCATCAACCCATTCGCCACCTTTTTTGGTTCTGTTGTTGACTGCAAAACCAAACTTGGCAACTTTGCCACCATTACTAAAAGTTCTTACCTCAGGATCCCTAGTCAACCTGCCAATTAACATCACTTTGTTGAGGTTTGCCATGGTATCACTGCTCCTGTGAGTTTACGGTATTTATATCCCTAGCTTGGTTTTGATAGATTAAAATAGAAATCAAACTTATCAAGCCTAGCAGGAAGCAATCCACCGAAAAAACACTAATTAATCTTTCCCTTCGTAGCGACGACCACCACCGCCCCCACGACGAGGAGCTCGCTCTTCTTCCTGAAAATAATCTTCGCCCGTAGGATCTTGTTGAACAGTTTGCAATGCAACAGGCCTGTCCTCGCGGGCAAGTGAAACCATGACATCAACAAGTTTGGGATCAATTTTGATGAAAAGGAAACGCAGGATGTTCTCATTCAAGAGACAATCATGCTCAACAGCAGCCAAACTCGGGCCTTCAATCTTAATATATACCAAATAATAAAGAGCTTTCTTCTGGCCCTTCACCGCATAAGCCAACTTACGATCATCCCATGGCCTTGAAACCAAAATATCAGCCTTGTGCTTTTCAAGGATGGCGTGAATTTGATTTGATAATTCAGTGGTATTACCCGCCACCTTGTTGGTGTCGAGCAAAAACATGCATTCATAAACATTCACATTAACTGCCATGATTCACACCCTATCCTTGATAAAAAACAACAATATCTTTGTTACTTAACCGGGCCATTGAATCGGTTCATGCAAACATGAATCCCATCCCTGACCCAACACCAAACCGCATCAATCGCATCATCGACCATCATTTTTGCTTCGGAAAATTCGTTAGAACGAAATTTACCCAAGACAAATCCTGATAAATTCGACTCGCCAGGTCCACCTACTCCAAGCCTGATCCTGGGGTAACTCGTGCTTCCCAGTTTGGCCTGTATATCCCTTAGGCCATTATGCCCACCATGACCACCTTCGGACCGCACCCTGATTTTTCCCAGGGGAAGATTCACATCATCGCAAAGAACAATCAAGTCAACAGGCTCGACCCTGTAAAAACCTAATATCTCAGAAACACAGGAACCACTAAGATTCATAAAAGTCATGGGCTTTACAAGCAAAATCTTTTCTTCACCTTTTGAAACCTGACTCACAGCACCATGAAACTTTAACGCAAATCTGCCATCACTTTCCGTCTTTGCGATCTTATCCAGCACCTCAAAACCAATGTTATGGCGGGTCCCATCGTAATCAACACCAGGGTTTCCCAAACCCACAACCACCTTCATAATCCCAACCCTTTTATCATTTAAAAGGCTTGATTTACTCTTCCTCTTCAGCTACCGGTTTAGGTTTCTTGATAACTTCAGGTTCAGTTGCAGCGCCCAACTCTGGAGGCACGGTTGATGCAACCTCGGCCTTCGGAGAAACAATCTGGACAACAACAGAATCAGCATCCGCAAGGAACTTAACCCCCTCAGGTGCAACCAATTCCCTTACATGGATAACGCCACCAACCTGTAATTCGCCTACATTCACGCGAATCACATCAGGAATATTAACCACCAAGCATTCAATATGAATCGAATGCATCGGCATATCGAGAACACCACCAGACAATAAGCCAGGAGCGGTACCCTTTAACTCCATTGGAACGGTGATATGAATTTTCTCATCCGCGCTTACGCGGGAAAAATCCACATGAATCACATCATTTCCAAGAAAATCCCACTGAACATCCCTAATAAGCGCCTTTTCAACCTTGCCATCAGTTTCTAAATCAACAAGGCGATGACCATGTTTTACAATTTTAATTAGCTCATCATGGCTGGCGGAAACGCTAACAGCGTTCTCCTTATGTCCATAAACAACACAGGGAACCATTCCCGATTTCCTGAGCCTCTTAGAAGCCTTTGAGCCTTGTTCTTTGCGACTATGCGCCTTTATTTTCACATCTTGAGCCATGACATTTATACCTGAAAAAAAATAAAGGAACCCGCCACTGCTGGAAGGTTCTCTCGAATGCCTTAATGCAGAAAAGATATTATCGTAAACAGAGTGGCAAGGAGCAATAGGCTGAAGAAAAAAACCTCGATATTACCAAGAATTTACGCCACTTTCCTGATGTTTTTTAATCGATCTTGATTCGGTAATACCAGAACCCCAGCCAGTTTGCTTCCAGAATCCTCAATTCTTCCCAATATTTCCTCTACTGTGGCAGATCCGGATTTACTTGCAGGCACAAGCAGGCATATACCATCGCATTCACGGGCAAGGCCTAGAGAACCCGATTCTTCGCACCAAACCCCTCCATCCACCAAAATTAATCGATGCTGTCTTCTCAAAGCTCGAACCAAACCCCTAGGTGAACGGGCGATCAGTCTTGGACCTTTTTTTACCCCTGGATTTTTACTTCCGGCAGTCACTACTTTTAAACCCGGCACCCCAGATTCTTGCAAACATTCTTCGAGCTCTGCTTTTCCTGCTATCACATCCTGCCAACCTGGATATTCCCTTAATCCCAACCATTGGTGAAGAGTACCCGCGTTTTCCCTTGTTTCAACTAAAACCACTTCCCCGCAAAGAGCAGCTTCCTTTGCCAGTTTAACCACCGCGTCAGCTATCTGAACTGATGGAGGGGTCACAAACATTAATGTGCCTTCTTGATTTGTGGGAAATTCAGCTATCAAACTTTTCATCAAATCAGCATAACTTTCGCCCTCATCTATGTTGCCCTGTTTGCTTGAAGAAAATATGGCAGGGGTAGTCAAAGGCTCAACTTTTGAAATTTCCGGCTCAGGATTATTTGTTTTAACAGATGGGGGTGCCTGCTGGGATTCAGCGACCACATCAGGAGATCCAACAAGAAATCCTTTCGGCCCAACTTCGATAAATGAAAATCCAGCAGAATTAGATTCCTCTTGAAGATTCTGAATAGAGGGTTCCTGGGCTTTGGGTAACCCAGAATTCAAATCAATTTTCCTGGTTTTTCTACCAGTTTTAGGTTTAGCACCCGAACCAAGTGAATCGAACAATCTAGCCATCCTTGAAAACCTCCGTACAGACAGACATTTCACCTAAGTTCAGGCAGTCCATCCCAACCCACCATGATTTAATAATCGGACATCAGGTCCCTGCACTCGATCCATGTTTTGGAAATGATCGAATTCCCGGTTTTCCCTAGCTCGAAGCCAGGGACGCTTCAGCAACTCAATCGCGGCTTGAACATGCTCAAGATCCATTTTTAATTGCCCCGCTTGAACCACCTGCTGATGCGAGATCTCCCCAACCTGGTTCAAAATACGAGGTATTCCACAACTGAAGGAAACCAATTTTTCGAGGGCGCTTTCAGTAAAATAACCGGGCATATCCTGCCTGATTCTGGAATGATGAATCAGATAATCCGCAGCCTCGTATTTACCCAACGGTTCCAGTGAAGGGCATATGGATAAGCGCTGTTTGAATGATTCAAAATATGGCTTTCTAAGAGTTTCCAAAATATCAGGCTGGGCCAAAAGGACAACTTGGGCAGCCCTTCCCGACCCAGTTTCCAAATTCCCGATCAATCGATATTCCTCAAGCAATTCCGGTTGAAGAAGATGAGCTTCATCTTGAATGATCAATGCGGGACCATTTTCAGCATAAGATTGATATAACTTTTCGGTGAGATCCATTCTTAGTTCTTGGGCGGTATGCTTTTCGCTTCCTAAACCCAGATCAAAAAGTATTCCCTGCAGAAGTCCTTGTGAATTTTCAAATCTTGCGTGGGGAAGAAAAGCCACCGCCTTTGGATTCTCAAGGCGCTCTAGTAAAACTTGGGCAAGCAATGTTTTTCCCAAACCGGGCTGACCAATCAGGAGTGCAAAAGGTTCCCCATATTCCAATGCCTTTACCAATCCCGCCAACGCAACTTCGTGGACCGTTGAAGGGTAATAACACGAAGGATTTGGGGTGGAGGGGAAAAATCTGCCTGAGGTATCATTATTCAGGCCTGCCATATACAAAATATCTCCCTAGTTTCATGATTATTTTCAAGAAACCAAAGAAAGTATCGGCAAAATATGCAACTGACTTAAGGTGTTAGGAATTAACCAGTTGAACCAGTTCGGTGCTTTTGCGAAGAAAACCTAGTTCCTTAGCTTGCCCAAGGGTTGCAAAGCAAACCACCGTTCTGAATTTATGAATTAATCAATACAGGTTGAATGGATGTAACATTCTGTTTTTCTTTGACATCCTTTTTTTGTCAGATACCTTTAAGTTACATTATTTTACGAAGTGTTTGCTTTGCACTCGTGCTGTACTTAATTGCTTTTTTTATCAAAGATTCAGTTTAAATAATTTAAATTCAAGGAATTGCTGATGTTTTTAAAGGCTATCAAAAATCTTTTCACCCGAAAACGCACTAAAACAGGATTAAAAAAGGGTTTTAGCCGTAAACTCGAACTCCTTTACCTAGAAGAAAGAGTTGTACCCGTTGTCCCTTCCTCGCCTGGATTTCCAAACACCTCATCCATTACTGGAAGCGTCGACAACTTTGGATCAGGATCACATCAATTCAGTATCGACTTTGTCAATGTGGGCAATGCCGGAAATCCTGGGGATGTGAGTTCGAGAAACAACTATGGTGCAGTCCCGTACGAATACATGATGAGTGTTTATGAAATTTCCCAAAGTAATATCACTATGGCAACGGCTGGCGGATTATTAGGAGTGACTGCCGGTGCATGGGGCACGAACCAACCCGCCGCATTCCTGAAGTGGTATGAAGCGGCAGCATTCGTCAATTGGCTAAACACAGACTCTGGGAACCAAATCGCATACAACCTCACCTATGTCGGAGGATCCAATAACAGCTCTTGGGTCATGAGTCTTTGGAGTTCAGAGGATGCATGGCAAAACGGTGGTCAAAACCTATTTCGAAATAAAAACGCGTATTATTTTCTTCCCAATGAAAACGAGTGGTTTAAGTCTGCTTATCAAATGAATAACGGGGCAACGGCCGACTACTGGAATTACCCGACTGGGAGCAATACGGCCCCCACATCTGTCCTAAGCGGAACGGCTGCTGGAACTGCGGTATACGGCCAAAGTCCCACATCATCGCCAGCCAACGTGAACAGTGCTGGGGGATTGAGCGCATACGGGACAATGGGACAAGGCGGAAATGTTGCTGAATGGCTTGAAACTTCATCCACCGGTTCAAATACCATCCCCTACGAGAATCGAATTATTATCGGAGGGGCCGTTAACAATGAAGTTCAAGTTCTTCAGGCCGACAATAGAACCACTTTTTCTGTGAACCCAGCTTTTGAGGATCCTTACATCGGTTTTCGAGTTGCAAGTGCTATTGTAGGCGTCGGGGGTATCTCCGCACCTTCCGCTCCGCTGAATGCAGCTAACACACCAACCTTTGGCACTCCAACTGCAACAGCAGACGGTTTCAATGTTCAAATCACTAACTTCAACGGAGCCTTCACCCATGTTGGAACCGCCACCGCAAACGGCAAAGTAGCAATATCCAACACTGGTTTGGTAACAGTAAGAGGAGTTGCACCAAATACCTCTTCCACCGCTACCATAACCACGACCCGGCCTAACTTTATAAGTGGTTCAGCCCAAGTGACTGCAACATCGAATATTGCACCATTGGTCACATCAACGCCACTGGCCCCTTCCTCTGGTCATTCCAGCACTGTCACCCTTCATGACCCCGTTACCGGAGAAGAAACGGGGACAGCAGTTCCTTTTCCAGGATTCAGTGGCCCTATAAAAGTTGTCTCAGGCGACTTCAATAATGATGGTGTGGCAGACATCATCGCTGGTGCAGGCTTTGGCGGTGGACCTGCCATTGCAATCCTTGATTCGCAAACCGGCGCAGTAATGGAAAGTTTCTTTGCCTTCGATAAAGCCTTTACTGGGGGCATATTTGTCGCTGTTCAAGATGTCAACAGTGATGGCATCTTAGACATAATAGCAGGCGCGGGGCCAAGCGGTGGCCCAGAAGTCAGAGTGTTCAATGGTAGAAACCTAAACATCCTTCGATCCTTCTACGCTTATTCAAGAGATTTCACAGGCGGCGTTAGCATTGCATCCATCGATTTCAACAACGATGGCATCCTTGACATTGTTACCGGTGCTGGCCCTGGTGGCGCACCCCATGTTAAAATTTTCGATGGCGCCTCCAACACAATTATCAGCCAATGGTATGCCTACCCTTTATCCTTCACAGGCGGTGTATATGTCGCAGCAGGTGATATCGGCAGCGATGGGACCATCGAAGTTGTCACCGGTGCTGGCCAAGGTGGAGCGCCAGTCGTTGCAGTCTGGAACCCCTACAATGGCGCGCTAATTGCACAGTTTTACGCTTATTCAGAAGATTTTTTAGGCGGCGTCCGCGTTGGCATTAACGATGGCAACAGCGATGGCATCGCAGATATCATCACCGGTGCTGGCTTTGGCGGTGGCCCACAAGTTAATGTCTTTAGCTTCCCAGCCTTAGATCTGCTGTTCTCCTTTTACAGCGGAGATCCAGCTAACACCGGCGGAGTCTTCGTGAGCTAACGACTAATCGACTTTTACATAATCCGTCCACATCCACACCTCATTGAAGTAAGCGTTGTTTTATTTTTGACTTGCATCATGCAAAAAGAGCGACTCATGAAACGCAGTCCCTGGGTTGCTTTAACTTTTACCACAAACCTCTTGCCAAATGCCCTTAAACCCAACCTCTTCGCTGGGAGGATCGCTTTTGTTTTCCTTTAAAAATGCATTTAAATAGGCTTGCGATAACGGACATGGTGAATCGGCTTACCTTGGTCGACAAACTTTTTCTCAAAATTGGTCAAATGCCCTTCAACCAAGGAATCCGGGCTATCCTCTCCCCAAGGTTCGCCTTTAAGAAAAGGAAGTTTTTCAGCAAATAGCGCCGTTATTTCCTGAAAGTACTCTTCAACATCCGTTGCGATATTAATCCACCCGCCAGGCACCAAAACAGGCGCTAATGATTTGACGAAACCTTCATCAAAAAGCCTTCGTTTGTGATGCCTTTTTTTCCACCAGGGATCTGGGAAAAATATATTCACCGCACTCAAGGAATTAGGCGGAATTGAATTTGAAAGAACTAATTTGGCATCCGCACAGCACACTTTGACATTGGTTAATTTTCGTTTTACCAAGCGCGTCGCGGTATACAGTTGGTACTTTCGAATAATCTCGATACCGAAGTAATTAACATTGGGATTAGCCTGGGTGGCATGGACAAGAAACCGACCTTTTCCAAAACCAATTTCCATTTCAACCGGATTGGAGTTCCCAAAAAGACTTGGCCAGTCAAAAATCGCTGGTGGTTCAGGAACAGAAGTCGTGCAGGGTGACAGTTCCTCAATAGAAAGTCGGATTGGTTTTCGCACTATTACACCCAAATAGGAAATAAATCAGGTGGCAGGATTCATACTCAGGGGGCCACCTATTACCTCGCAATGAAAAACCATGGTGGAACCCACAAACCCTTGAACACTAAAAATTGTCTGCCTGCGATTAAGCTTGATAGACTTGCCAACTAAAACAAGTTTATCCCCAGGCTTCACAACAGATCGAAAGCGAACATTTTCCAGCCCTAAAAACCCGATGAAGTCACCATTTAGAAAACCTTTGTTCACAACATAATAGGAACACAATTGGGCTGCAGACTCACACATGATGACCCCGGGAAGAATTGGGTAACCAGGCATATGGCCACGAACCCAAAACTCATCAGAGCGAACATCTTTAAAACCAACGATTATGTGATTCTCAGGGTCAATCATAAGTATTCCGTCCAAGTGTTCCATTTCGAAACGCTGTGGATTAGACTTACGAATCTCTTCCTGACTTATTACAACTTTGTTTAAGTCCAGGGTTGTGTGGTCAAAAATAGCTTCAGGAGGCATATATAAAACCTAACCAAAAGAAAACAATGAATATTATCAATTATAATACAAAATTCACACGCATAAGTCGCACACCTTATCAGCCATTTAGCATGTAAATTTTTAGTTGAAATAGCAAAAACAGGAATATTTATCTCGCAATGTCAGAATAACGAGGGCAATTTGTGAAAACATATCATGTTATAGGGGCGGGAGGCATCGGCCTGGCGATTGCAATAAGCCTTCACAAGGCAGGAAAAAAAGTCCTGCTCATCGAGAAAGACCCTGAAAAAGTGGCATTCTGCAAGAATCAGGGAGTTATCCTCAATAATCAGTCTTTTTCAATTGATATTTCAGAATTTGATCAATGGAACCCTGACCCGGAAGCACTAAATATCCTCTGTGTTAAATGCTACAACAACGATGAAATATTAAAAAAATTCACTCCCAGCACGAAGGTTGTTCCAATTCAAAATGGTTTTGATGAAAATTTATCAGCATTCCCTTTGACTGGAGAAGGAATAGCCTCTTTCATTTCTGAATGCTCACCAAAAACAACCAAAGCCACCATTACCAGAAAAGGGAAACTTCACATAGGTCCTATTAAACCATGGGCAAACCTGACAATCCTTGAAGACCTCAATAATAGCCTTAAACAAGGAGATTTTGATTCCCATCTGGTCGGATGGAGCCTTCCATACAAAAACACAAAGTTAATGTACAATGCAGCAATTAGTCCATTGACCAGTGCGGGGGGACTTGAAAACGCATCGCTTTTGAAACCCGGCAAGCTTAGAACCTTGTTTTTTAAGTTTCTTCTTGAAAATCATTCTATTTTAAAAGCTTGCAAACAACCCTTAGGCATAATCGGCCCTTTTCACCCTGATAAAGTCGCATGGCTGCTAAGTCACCAATGGCTTGGCGAAAGCTTGGCCCCTTTTTTCAGGCCATCTTTAAAAAAGACTTACTGCTCGATGTTCCTTGATATTCAAAAAGGCCAAACAGAAATTGAAAATTACAATGGCCATCTCTCCCGCCTTGCCAAAACCTCCAATATCCCCTGTCCTTTGAATAACTTAGCCCTAAAAATTATAAATGAAATGTCATCCCGACGATGCCAGGGTAATCCACAAGACCTTTCCATTTTTCTGGACTAAAAAACAAAGTGTTGGAATTCCATTCCCTCATGAAAACATGTCTCGACTAAATCTGCCAATTTCATTTATTCTTGCGACATATTTGAATTATTTTGCCAGGGAGATTAGGTCCATGACAACAGAATCAACAATCAAAGCCACCGCAAAGGAAAAAGTCAAAGGCTGGATTAAAATGGCGATTGGAACAGTGGGGGGTTTACTTTCCGGTGCTGTAGTCATGTATGTGACCCCTTTGGTTGACAAAGTGGTAAGGCCGTCAAAGCCAGTTGCAAATTTCTCTTTTGAGAAAGATGGTTTGAAAATTCGCTTTCAAAATTTATCCTCCGGAGGCCAGGGATGGTGGGAATTCGGAGATGGAACCCCATTGGAAGCGGTTTCTCCGGATCGTGAATTTGTGAACCATGTTTATTCCCGCCCTGGTGAATACACCGTTAAAATGACCCTAAGAAATTTACTGGGCGAGGAAAATGAGAGGCAGGTTGTTTTACGCATTGACCCACCTCCAGCACTCGAACCAACCAAGGTTGTTAATCTTGAAGCCGTGCCCGTGAGTGCGGGTTCCTATGCCCCTGCAACATTTAAAATCATGAGCAAGGTAAAAAACGCACAGTTATGTGTTTGGGATTTGGGGGACGACCGCCCTCTCGAGGTTACCAACACACAGACACAGGAAAAAATGGTAACTTTTCAAAAGGCTGGGGGCTATGTCATCAAGCTTGCCGCAGTCAATGGACTGGAACATGATCAAAAAACAGAAATTGTAAATGTTCTTGAGCCACCCGAGGGAACAATCACCGCCTTGCTGACTGTTTCAGATACTGGAATCAATGTTGAAAAAACAAATAGAAACGGGGTGTTTTCAACAACATTTCTTCCCGAACATTCTGACTCCGTCTTTCCGTTTGAAAGGCAATTGGCAGCCCGGCCTAATTTCACTTTTGGAGATGTTCGTTTTCAAACTCCCTCGGGTGAAATTCTCCGTCTGGGCCAGAAAAACCAAATGATTCTCGATCCAGGGGTTTTCAATCTTCAATCAGTGAGAAACCTTCTGCTGACTATTTCCGCGGATAGAAAAATCCTGCGCCTAACCGGTGAACTTATACGAAGTGAGGAAGCAACACTTGGCAAAAGCCCCCTTCCCTCCATCACTCTTCCCGTTGAATTACAGGAAGAACGAAGAACACCCGCAACCAGGTCCGGTGTCCCTGTCGCGACGACTGTTGCAATTCCGAGCAATGGGCAAGCGAGCGTTGCAAGCCTTATTTTGCCCTCTCTTCCGCAGGATTGGACCGAGGTTCAAAGAAAAATAAGACTCGAACTTCGTGATGAAACCTCAACGCTTTGGCAGGAAAGCAAAATCCCATCAAACGGTTTTCTATCCTTCCAGAACAAACGATTCCTGATTTCAGCCACAAAAAGCGCTGAGCAAATTCGAATCGACATCATGGAAAATCAACCCGAAAAAAAACCAGTCACCTTGAATGATTAATGGCCCCGACCAAGGGAAGTAGTCCCAAACGCCCTTTTCTTTCCTATAGTGAAAGATAAGCGAGAGGACTATTTAATATGGCTGATTACAAATCTGATCTTTTCCCGAATTCCCTTCGAAAGAAGGGCGAGGATTCCCTGCTTATAGATTGGAATGATGGCCATGCTGGATTACTTGGATGGAAACATCTGAGGTCAAATTGCCCATGCGCAACCTGCAGGGATGAACGAGAAAAACCAGCCAATCCATTTCATATTTTGAAGCCCTCTGAACTGGTGCAACCAGCACCCAAATCCTTGGTCCCGGTTGGTCATTACGCCTATCGAATAGTTTGGAATGATGGCCACGATTCCGGGATATACACTTTGGAGAGCCTGCGAGCCCTGTGCCAGTGTGAAAAATGTCTCTCAGAGAAAACCAAAACCTAGAGTTTATTCATAAAGGAAATAAAAATGCAGCCGCCATCCACGATGCCAAAGTTGAATCTCCCCAACATTCGCACAATTGTAGCCGTCGCCAGCGGAAAAGGCGGGGTTGGAAAATCAACCGTATCAGCAAACCTTGCACTGGCTTTGGCTGCATCAGGACATAAAGTAGGGTTGCTGGATGCGGATATTTACGGGCCCAGCATGCCAACCATGATGGGCATAAATGGCGTGGTCGACCAAGCCACCACTCCGCTTCCATTGGAGAAATACGGACTAAAAATCATGTCCATGGGATTTTTGGTTCCACCAACCCAGGCGGTGATATGGCGTGGCCCGATGATTCATAGGGCCCTCACGCAATTCCTCTCAGAGCTTGACTGGGGCCCACTTGATTATCTGGTCATAGACCTGCCCCCCGGGACCGGAGATGCCCAACTAACCTTGACTCAAACTGTTCCACTTAATGGATCAGTCATTGTCACCACTCCCCAGGAAGTAAGCATGATCGATGCCCGCAAAGGTATTGAAATGTTCAAACAAGTACGAGTTCCCATTTTGGGAATCATCGAAAACATGAGCTTTTTTATTGGGGATGATGGCAAAAAGTACGAAATATTCCGCCATGGCGGGGGAAACAAACTTTCCCAGGAATACAAAGTCCCCTTCCTCGGGGAAATTCCTATTGACCCCAAAGTCGCGGAGTCAGGTGATGAGGGAAAACCTATAGTGCTAAAGCATCCAGAAAACCCGGTTAGCAAAGCTTACATGGCTTTGGCGCAGACAGTGATCAAAGAATTAGGCTCCATGGATTCGCCCAGGGAATTACCAAAATTGGAGATGTGAAATAATAAAGCCCGCATATTGAGGGGGATCAATATGCGGGCAAATTTCCCATGACTAATTGGGGTTGTGTAGAAGGCTTATTGGGGGGAGGCCATCCACACTTCATGGGTCTCCGCCGGGGGGCGGTTGCTATGAATTCTGACCCAACAAACTTCCTAATCTGCCGGGTCGCTCTTCTCTGTTCCGGCCCCTTTGACAATCTGTTCCATTGTTTCAGGCCGCTGATATTATTAATGCAACAGGTGTGCCAATCGTTGAAATTATTTTTATCAAGCCTTTTAACCCTTGAAAACAAGCTTTTTGTTCGGGATATCATTTTTAATTGAACTCAATGATCGATGGAAATATGGTAGTTTTTACAATCTTTAAAAGATTGTTTGGTAAAAATTTCAATCACAACGCAGGGATTACAAAATCATGATCTCCAATTCCTCAAAACTTCGCAGTCTTATTCAAAAACCTGGAATCATCCGAAGTTTGGGGGCACATGATGTTTTTACAGCACTTCTTATCGAACAAGCGGGCCTTGAGACGGTTTTTCTTGGAGGGTTTGGCACCTCGGCAAGTATGCTTGGTCTTCCTGATGTGGGCTTAATCACACTATCTGAAATGGCTGACGCTGTTCGAAGGATGTCGTCAAGACTTCAAATTCCGGTCGTGGCGGATGGAGACACCGGGCATGGTGATATCCATAATGTTCAAAGAACTGTCCGGGAATTTGAAAACTCAGGCGCGGCAGGGATACTTCTTGAAGACCAGGTAAACCCCAAGAGATGTGGCCATTTTTCCGGCAAGCAAATTGTGCCCATTAAAGAATGGCTTGATCGGCTTAAAGCCGGCATTGATGCTCGAAAAAACCCCGATTTCATCATAATTGCAAGAACGGATTCCCGGGCAGTTGAAGGAATAAATGCCGCGATTGATCGCGCAAACAAGGCGAGGGAGTTGGGAGTGGATGTGTGTTTTGTTGAAGCTCCCCAATCGATCGAGGAACTTCAACTCATAGCCAGGGAAGTTAAACACCCATTACTTGCTAACATGCTGACCGGAGGGGTCACTCCGATCCTCTCGGTAAATGAACTTGAAAACATGGGTTATAAAATTGCGGTTTGTCCGATTGAAAGCCTGATGGTAACCGCCGCGGCAATGAAACAACTACTTGATGTTTACATGAAAAAAGGTAGGGTTGACCGGCCGGAAGCGGGAAAAATGCTCAACTTTTCCGAGTTAAAAGAAGTACTCGGCCTTGAATCCATTTCCAATATTAAAAGCCAGATTGAGGGCAAATAAAAACTAAACAACCAACAGCACTCTCAAGTCCATCACATTAGTCCCAGTTGGCCCCGGCTGAAAAAGCGAATTTGAATTTTTAAAATAATGATACGCATCATGACGAGTCAGGTAATCAGAAGCATTCATTGAACCGGATTGTTGCAAAGTGTTGCCATCTGCAAAAGCACCCGCGGCGTCAGTAGGACCATCTTCGCCATCAGAACCAGCCGCAAGAAAAGTAATTCTCTCCAATCCCTGTTCTTTGAGGGCACATAAAAAAGCCAGCGCCATCTCCTGATTTCTCCCGCCTTTTCCCGGGTTTTTTCCAAGATTCACAGTGGTTTCCCCACCCGACAAAATACAAACAGGGGGTTTTACCGGCTGGCCATATTTAAGAATTGAGCGAGCAATCGAGGCATGAAAAATCGCCAATGCCGCAGTATCACTCTCCATGCAGGAACCCAAATTTATCACATGATAACCAAGATGTTCGGCATGAATTGCAGCGCTCTCCAAAGCAAGGGCATTATTCCCAAGCACTATATTTTTGATATCTCCCGGCAAATCCTTGGGTGTTTCCAGAATCTCTCCCTCCAATCCTTTTTTCAAATGCCTTAACACAGAATCTGGAACGCTTTGAATTAACTGGTATTTTTCCAAAATGGTAATTGCATCTTTAAAAGTTGTGGGGTCATTCACTGTTGGGCCAGAACCAATCACATCAAGTTTGTCCTCAATCACATCCGACAGTATCAAACTATAAATATTGCCTTTCCCATTGGTTGCCTCAAGAAAAGCTTGGGCTAGTCGCCCCCCCTTGATCTGGGAAAGATGTTTTCTAACACAGTTTAATTCATTAATGGATGCAGAGCATGAGGAAAGGATTGAAGTGACTTTTTGCTTGTCTTCAAGCGAAACGCCTTCACTTGGCAAAGGCATCAATGCTGATCCACCTCCGGAAATCAAAGCAATAAGCAAATCCCCCTCTCTGGCCCCTTTTGCAAGCTGTAACATTAATTTTGAACCTTCAACAGCTTTCGCAGTAGGCTGATTCATACCTAAGGGTCTGGCCAAATTAAGCTTTATCTTTTGTAAGTTTGGGTAATTTGCTTCAGGAACATTCAAAATTCCATGTGCTTTGGGAAGAAAATGCTTTATTTGCTGTTCCAATCCCAACCCCATGGCAGCAGATGCTTTACCTGCTCCAACGATTAAAATTCTTTCAGAATTCTTCAAATGTAATTGAAAACCGGGATCAGAATTGACAAAACGAACGACCAAACCAGACGGGTCAACAGCCATAACCCCTTTTCTCCAAATACTTTCCGATTCCATTCTTAATTTTTGCAAAGGGTTCATAAATTCTCCAAACCGCGTTGATTTCTGATGTCTTGTTTACCATTTATCAGAAGTTTTTTTTAAATTATTCAAGTTAAATCGCAAAAGATTGAAATATTCGTAATTAATTTGGAACCTTAACAGAAATAAGCCGACTAAATAATTAGAAGTAGTAAACTTTGGGAAAAGTATTAAAAGATTCAGATTATTTATTGACAATGCATCAATAAGATCAGAAACTTAACTAAGATAAAGGCTTAGAGTTAGAAACTCATTTTTAGGAGATAGTTATGGATCGTCGTCATTTTATGCAACATGTTGCCGGTGCATCTGCAATGATGCTTCCAAGTACTAATTTCATCCAAAACATACGAGCAGCAGAAACCAATCTTAAAAAAGCAAACAAAAGCTTAATCATATTCTGGATGGGTGGCGGTCCCAGCCATATGGATCTTTGGGATCTTAAGCCAGGTGCACAAACTGGTGGTGAATTCAAAACCATTAAAACCTCCGCATCAGGAGTAGAAATCAGCGAAGTTCTTCCAACTGTCGCTTCCCAGTTCAAACACCTTGTCGCAATTCGTTCCTTGGTAACCAACGAAGGTAGCCATGAACGCGGCACCGTGTTGATGAACACCGGCCGTATGCCAAGTCCAGTGGTTCAATACCCTGCATTAGGTGCACAGGCTTCGGCACTCCTTACCCCCAAGGATCTTCCTTTGCCTGGATTTATCGGCGTAGGCGGAACAGCACAACGAATCGGACCTGGCTTTTTAGGCATGATGAATGCACCATTCACCGTGCAAAATGCTGGACAACCTCCAGAAAACATCAAGGCGCCAGCTTCCCTTGGTAACGAAACTGAATCGATGGAAAGGCTGCGCAGGCGTCAGCGCTTGTTCTACTCTGTCGAAGACACCTTCGCGGAAAACAGTTTCCCTCACATGAAGAAACCAGAAGATCGTGAAGCTGCAGGTAGTGCCGCGCAAGCTCACACCTCAATTTACAAGAAGGCTTTCGATCTTACCGTTTCTCCATTACGAACCGTGTTCGAAATCTCCACCGAACCCGCAAGCGTGATCGAAGCATACGGCGGTCGTATGAACAACTTTGGTATGGGTTGCCTTCTCGCTAGAAAACTGGTCGAGAAAAATGTGACCTGCGTTGAAATCGATTTGGGTGGTTGGGATAACCACGCCAACATCTTCAACACAATCCGCACCGGAAATGGCCCCCGCCTTGACAAGGGTATGGGCAACTTGGTGAAGGAACTTGTTGAAAGAGGCAAATGGAAAGACACCGTTGTAATGTGGATGGGTGATTTTGGGCGTACTCCCAAGATCAACCAAAACGGTGGCCGTGATCACTGGGCAAGATGTTGGTCCATTGTGATTGGTGGCGGCGCAATCAAAGGCGGCCAGGCATATGGCTCAACTGGCCCCGATGGCACCGATATCAAAGACAAACCTTGCACCATCGGTGATGTTTTTGCAACCGTCTACAAGGGTCTTGGACTTGATCCCACATCACAAGTTCGTGACAACCTTGGCCGACCCATGGCTATTGCTGACGGCAAACCTCTCGAAGGCGTTGTCTAATCCGCGGCCAAATAATTCCCCCAAGAAGAGTCCAGTTTCTACTGGGCTCTTCTTTTTTTTACCCATTGCACTTTTATTACAGACCAAACAGGTTAAAGTATAAGTGTCTGATAGTTTTCAGATTGTTAACGAACATAGCAACGGATAGCTTGAATCATGTCGTCGATAAAGAATAAATTATTCCAAAAACTGGCGAGTCTTTATTTCAAAATCAAGGGAACATATCAACTCGACTTGGAAGATATAAAATCCTTCTGGAAGTCTGAGTTCCAAGGGTCACTCTTAAAACTAATACAAAACAACAAAACAAAAGAAATTGGAAGAAGCAACGATTTCCAAAGAATCAAGAGCCCTGCCGATTTCCAAAGACTAGTGCCTTTGGATTCAGGCATTTGCGTGGAATCAAATAAATACCAACCCACCGCCACAAATGAAAAAGCACGCAGCCATGCAATTACGAGAATATTTGAATTAATCGCAGGATGGGACTCCTCCCCAATATTCAATTCCAATTGGCTGATAGCCTCGAACCTGTACAATCCTTCAATTTGCTGGTCGCATCTACCCGGTTGGTTGAAATGTTTATCAGCTTCGCCATCAGAACATTTCAACCCGGACTGGATGGGAGTATATGCATCCGCAGACTGTCTTGTTTCAGGTTCCCTAGACTCATTACTAAGGCAAAGGAAAGAATCATTTCCTCACAAACCAGCCTATATCCTTGGTGAATTTGGAAGCGAAGACATCAAATCCATCAATGTTGTGGCATCAATCGATTCAGAATTTTTCAAGTTCATCCCGGTATGGAGTGAGTTGTCCAGCATCATCGCAATACTTGATGCAAAAACAAAAAACATGCGATTTATTGCTAATGGCGACTATTACCCTGAACTTTTAGTCATTCAGAATGACGGCTTAAGAAAAAGAATTCCTTTTTTCGAAGCTGACAAAGAAATGGAAGGAGAGATAGTATTAAGCATGAAGGGGGAATATTGGGCCAGAAGCACTGGCGTATTTGTGAAAGTCCAAGACACTGATCGTTTGCAATTCAGTTTCCTTAACACAAAGCCAAAAAATCAACACATCCATCCCACAACCCGCGGCAACGACAAAAAAGAAAAATCTAGGCCGGTTGTTCCACCTCATCCACAAAAAGCCGGCATTTCGGCAGCGCTCTCAAAAATTTCTTCCCATAACCCTTGGTGAGAATCCTTGGGTCGAGGATCACTATCATTCCCTTGTCCGTGGAAGACCGGATCAACCTTCCAACTCCCTGTTTTAATTTAAGAACCGCCTGTGGAATCTGTAAATCATAAAAGCCGTTTCCACCCTTTTGCTGGATGGCTTCATGGCGTGCCTGGGCCAGGGGAAGATCGGGAACAACAAAAGGCAATCTCGTGATGATCACATTTGAAAGTGCGTCCCCCTGCACATCAACTCCCTGCCAAAAACTATCCACACCAAGAAGAACCGCATTTTTAGATTCCCTGAATTGGTCCAGCATCCTATTTCTGGTCAAGCCCTGCCCCTGTACAAAAAGAGGGAATCCCCTTTGCTGACACCAGGATTCAAGCACTTTGCCCGTACGCTGCATGAATTGGTAACTGGTAAAAAGCACAAAGGCTCGTCCTTGGGACTTTTCCAAGAACTTGCAAATCATTGCAAGCGAGGATTCTTCAAATTCCCTGGGCTGGGAGGCGGGATCGGGAATTTTTTTAAATAAATACAATTGCGCCTGATTGTAATAATCAAAGGGGCTTTCCAGTGCCAGCGCCTCGGCTTTATCAATACCAAGCCTCTCCTTAACCGTCTTGAAACCTTCATCACCCCCCGTTGAAAGGGTGGCACTGGTCAAAACAATCGGAATATCCTTTGAAAAAAGCCTTTCTTTAAGGATGGGTGCCACATCCACAGGCGCCCGGCAAAGATTAAGCCTTAGAGCTCGCTTACCCGCCAATTCAAGCCAAAAAACATTGCCATTATGTTGTTGTTCTAGCCATTCCTGAACCCTTACACCCAGGTCAACCGCCTTATCAGCCATGGATTGAAATTCAATTTTCTCCTCCTCAGGCAAATCAGAGGAGGCATTTTCAAGATTCTTGGCAAGTTCGGAAAGCGCATCAGTGACATTATTCACCACGATATTTTTATCCAAGACCCTGAAATGCCCGGCATCACGGAAATTTCCTGAGTCCCTATCGCCAATCGCACGGGAATTCATCCAGTTTTGTATGTTCAAAAAAAACAAATCCACTTCAGCCCTTGCGGAATGAAGTTGTTGTTTGGCTTCAAAAAAAGCATCACCAGCCAGCAATCCGCGTTCTTTTTTGCCGGAGCTTGCGAGTCTTTCAAAGAGATAATGAAAAGCCCCCTGGCTGAGGTTATCGCCCAATTGGTCAATAGCCACATCCTCCACCATGTGGCCCTCGTCAAAAATAACCGCGCCATAATCCGGCAGAAGACTAGCACCTTTGCCCCTGACAGAGAGGTCTGCAAAAAAAAGGGCATGGTTCACCAGCAGGATATCAGCACTTGCTATGGTTCGTCTCGCTTGATAATAGTGACATCTTTGATAATCTTTGCAACTCCGCCCCATGCAATTACTGCTATCACTTTGGACAAGATCCCAAACCATGCCATCAGGTTCGAAATTCATGTCGGACTTGCTGCCATCCCTGGTATCAAGGGACCAACGACTGATCCTGTAAAGTTGCTCATGAAATTCATCGGACTGAATAAGAGTTGGAGCCTTAATCTGGGCGACACGCAATCGCCTAAGACTGATATAATTTCCCCTTCCTTTAACCAGGACAACCTTCAATGGATAAGGAATGATTTTTTGAAGCGCGGGAATATCCTTCAAAAGGAGTTGTTCCTGAAGGCTGATGGTATGAGTGGATATCACAATCGGAGTTCTTTTTTTATTCAAAGCTGAAAGAAAAACCGGGACGAGATAACCAAAGCTTTTCCCAACACCGGTGCCAGCTTCGGCAAGCAACCTGACTCCTTTTTCCAAGGCATCATCAACCGCTTTTGCCATTTGAGACTGCTGTAATCTGGGCTCGAATCCAGCAAAGCCGCTTGCAAGAATACCTTCTTTGGCAAAAAATTTATCCAAGGAGGCATAATCTGATTCAGCGAAATCTTCTGTTTGTAAAAAAATAACAAGCCCCAGGAAGGTTCAAATATTTGGGTAATCAACAATATGCTGGCCTGAATCCACCAGTGTTTTCAATTTCAACCAGGCCGCGGTGACCCGCTTCTCCTCTTCTGCAACATAAATTGGATCAAGGTGCTTTTTCGCAAAAGGCCCAGGGATACCCCCTTCGGCAATTGGGGCGAAAGTTGTATCTACTATGTATTGCGCCCTTTCAAGGTTGCATCTTATGTGGCAATCAGGTTCAAGATGTAAAACTTCCGCTGATACTTCATTTAGTACGAATCTAAGATAAAGATCAGAATCAGTTATCTCCTCAACCGAATTGCCGCATAATTTGCAAAGATAACCTTTGTCACATTTCGCCATCGACTATTTCACTTTTACATTAAAAGGCAACATCAACCACATGGGATCATTTCGCATCCGAAGAAAAGAATCAATTCCCTTCAATTCCCCACGAAGAGAGGATGCCCCGATGATATCCAAGGTTGAAGAAATCGATAATCCAGCTTTCGGATCGAGCAGGGAATCCAGAAAACTTTTACTTTTTGGAAGGAGAAGAAGCTCCGGTTCCTGGTCTGCGGGAAGACCACCAAGTTTGGAAGCCATCTTCACCGCATCCTGCATGGTGCCCAGCTCATCAACAAGTCCATTTTCCTTGGCTTGCCTGCCAGTCCAAACACGGCCACCAGCTAGACTTTCCAAGGTCTTGCGATCAAGTTTTTTACCAGACTTTTCCCTTCCTTTCAAAGCCTTGGTAATGAATTGATCATAACAATCCTCGATAAGCCTGGTCATGGCCTCGCGTTCAGACTTCGAAAATGAATTAGTTGAGGAAAAAAGATTTGCATTAGCCCCACGGGTGATCACCTCAGAAGTTATTCCCAGCTTGGCATAGGTGCCACCCATGTTGATTTTTCCACCAAAAACCCCGATTGAACCGGTAATGGTCCCGGGTTCAGCAAAAATTTTGGATGCCGCCATGCAAATGTAGTAACCGCCACTCGCGGCAACATCAGACATTGAGGCAACAACAGGTTTTTTACAACGCATCAATTCAGCCCAGATAAGATCGCTGGCAAGGGCAGAACCTCCCGGACTATCAACCCTCAAGACAATGGCTTTTACACTTTTATCATTTTCAGCCTGGCGAATCGCCTGAATCATCGATGTTGCACCGCATGATTCACCGCCAAGCAAGCCAATTTCACTTTTACCTGTGTTTATAGTGCCAGAAGCATAGATTACAGCAATTTTCGGCTTTGAGTTGGAGACTATTTTTGGTGCCGCAAATAGCTTCAAAATTGCGAATGGATTCGACAAGTCCACTTCATCAACTTTGTCTTTTCCATAGTTTCTTACAAGGTTGATTTCCTCAACCTTCAACTCTTTTTTAAAAGCCTCAGTTACAGATGGGAAATAACCCACCATGTCAACAAGTCCCAATTCCTCAGATTTCCTGGCAGTGTAAGGACCATTATCAATCATTTTTCTTATTTGATTCGCATCCCACTTTTTGGATACTCTTTCCTGTTGGATCCTGGCAACGACTGATTTTTCATAAAAATCATCAAGAACAGATTCCATCTGCTTCCGACTGCTCTCACTCATGGTGGTTCTGGTGTAGGGTTCAACAGCAGATTTAAAGTCACCTACCCGGAGAAAGTCCGCTTGAGCCCCGATTTTTTCCAGCATCTCCTTGTAAAAAGTCACCTCCGCCCGAAGTCCCGTAAGCATCAACCAACCTGATTCCGGGAGGATCACTTTATTGCTGGAAAGTGCGATAAGATAATCCTTCATCTCACCTGATTCCAAGTAAGTGAAAACCTTCTTGCCGGACTTTTTAAAATTGCTAAGTGCCTCAGTCAACTCGTCAAGCTTGCCCCAACCGACCTCTAGGCCATCAATTTCAAGAATTAATCCCTTGATATTCGTGTCAGCGGCAGCTTTTTTGATTCGATCAATCTTCCCCTTCAAAGTTTCCTGCATGCTGGAAAACAAAGGCTCAGCGGGCGCCGCACCCTCGTCTAATGAACCACTGATTTTGATGTGGGCAATGGAGACAGGCTTGACCTTTTCCTCTGTTTTTTTCTCTTGGGCCTCAACTGTGCCTTGGATGCCCACCAACACGAACAATGCCATTGAAATTATGAATTTAGACTTCATTGCAAACCTCTTTTGATGAACTTACATTCCACTGAATGCATCATAGATCAATTCCGGATTAATTCCAACTATTTAACCCGGAGGCTGTGGTGTATTTAACTCTTTGTTTAGAAGCTTATTTTATTCAACAAAAACGCTTTCATTTATTTATAATGTTCGCATAAGATCGATAGTTCCAGCATAATATCTAAAGTGATAAGGGTAACAAACGGCAGGCATGGGATCATGAAGCAAACAAAACATTTGATAAGCTTGTTTTCTTTTTTAATCATTTGCCTTATCAGCTTGCATTATGTTCTTGTTCCAACCGGTTTAAGTTTTGGAACCCAGGAAATCGGTATCCCGATCAACCCTTCACAGCCTTCCGGAGTTGAACCACCGATCGAAGGCCAATCCACCACAAAATCAATTCCTGCAAAATCCTCAATGGGTACTTTTTCACCCACAGACCCGCCAGCACCCTTCGTGACAATCAGGGTCCGGGTTTCCGCACAGGCTAGCCCCAATGATGAATTGGAATATCGTATCCTCGTTGAAAATCATTCACCAGCTGAAGCTCATCAAGTAAGGGTTCGTAATAATATTCCAACAAATGCAAAGTACTTGCGCGCAACTCCGCCCCCTGACAGTTCTGACGGAGAATTCATATGGAAGCTTGGCTCACTCCCCGGGAATTCCGCCAAGGAAATCAAATTAGTGGTCATGGTAACCGGGGCAGGCGAAGTGGATTGCGTTTCAAGAGTCCAATATGAACATGGGCAGTCCGTAAAAACTCAACTTGCATCTCCTCTTCTCTTAAAAATGACTGGCCCCAATCAAGCCATGCTTTTCGACACACTTAGCTACCAAATTGATGTTTTCAATACCGGAAGTTCCGAGCTTACAGGAGTTCAACTGACAAATATCATTCCTGAAGGGCTTGAATTTTTAACCAGCAAACCATCAACCTCGGGCGAAAACCCGCTTGTATGGAACATTGGCAATATTCCCGGAGGCCAATCAAAACGACTGGAATTCCAGGTGGCAGCCAAGAAAACAGGAGTTTTCACAAATAAAGCCACCGTCACGACAACTTCAGGAATGAAAAAAGAAACCTCATCCAAAGTCGAGGTTGGCGAGGCAAAACTCGCGGTAAATCTAGGCGGTCCAGACAGAAGAAATATCAATCGGCCCACCAGCTATCAAATAACCGTCACAAATTCCGGCAATCAAATTATCCGGGGAATAAAAGTCTCCAATAAACTGGATGCATCCACACAATTTCTTGCGGCAAGCAGTGGGGGAAAAAATGAGAACGGCGAGGTGAAATGGTTGATTCCACAACTTTCACCCAAGCAGCGACAAACACTTCAACTAGTAATCAGGCCGACTGTTCCGGGAACCCTGAAAAATCGAATCGAAGTCGTTGCCGATAAAATCGCAACAGGCTGGCAGGTCGAGAAAACCACCATTTTTGAAAATAACAACGGGTTGGTTTCAGAAATCGACAAAAGTATTGATCCTTTGGAAATTGGTGAACAAACCGCTCTCACTATCAGATTGATAAATTTCAGCCCTAATCCTGTGAAGAATCTTACAATCAGTGCGTTCGCTCCGGACAATACCGTCGTAACCGAGGGCCGAGGCCCTACCAACTTCAGCAGGCAACCTGACAAAGTTGGATTTTTACCCTTGGTTAGTTTGGAACCCGGTAAAGAAGTCACTTATTCTTTGTTTCTAAATGCAAAGAAATCCGGTGAATCCACCTTTAGATTGGAATATGTGGCTGATGGTGGACTGTCTGGCAAGGTAGAGGAGACTATTTCAATACTTCCATCAAGCAAAGGTCCGGAAAGTAACGAACCCCCTGCACTTCCTTGAAAACTAACGCATTGCAGAATATCCAAACCCTTTTACCATGGCTGCCCGCCAATGCTTGGGCTGGACTTTCCTATACCGCTGGGCTGCTTCAGTATTTAATGACAAACTCGTCGCGACAGGAGAAGAAACCTCATCAGCTTTGGCTTTTTTATTCCCACTAATGATTATCATCCCTGCCAAAAGTGAAAAGCTTGCAACAACTCCGACAACCCATTTTCTCATCTCAGCACTTCCTTGCTTATTCTTCCTTGAAAGCGAAAGCTTAAAGTCACGGCAACTTATTAGATAATAAAATAAAGTGCAATAACTGTGCCTAGATCAAAATTTTTCTCACAAGATTCATTTAAACCATTACTGGGACACCATTAAAAATATCTGGCGGTTTCTTTCAGTACCTTTCATCATTATGCTTTTTGAAAATATTACAGGTGATTTTTACCATCGAGGATCACTCTTGCATTAATTTCAAAGGTAAATTTGAGGATCAGTCTCTGACTTTGAAGCCACGACTTCCACCTTGGGGAATTTCATCCTGACTTTTTCAGCAAGGCTCTCCATTCCAAATCTTTCCGATTTATAATGACCCAACAAAAGAATAGCCTTACCCTGCTCTTTGGCGCTAACAAGATCATGAAACCGCGCCTCGCCAGTGACAAAACACTCCGCTCCCTGTGTGAATGCCTGCGACATCAAGGAAGCACCGCTTCCACAAACCACGGCGATCCTTGATATCAATGCATGAGCATTTCCTGCAAAAACAACCTTGTTAATCCCCAATTCACTCTTGAATATTCCAGCAAGTTGGGCAATTGAAGTAGGCTGCTGCAATAGTCCGATTCTACCCGTTCCAATCCCGGTTGGCTTTGATTTTAACAAAACCAAGTCATACGCAGGTTCTTCATAAGGGTGAGCGGCCTTAAGTGCTGATACAATTTGATGGGTTTTTGAAACAGGGCACACAACCTCAAGCCGTTGCTCAGCCACATTTTCGCGTTTCCCTTTTTCCCCAACAACCGGGCTGGATTGATCATTTCCAAAAAATGTCCCAGTCCCCTCAAGAACAAAACTACATTCCTTGTAATTACCAATGTGCCCAGCGCCAGCGTCAAATAATGCCGCGCTCACTTTCTCAAGCCCATCCTTTGGAACAAAAGTGACAAGCTTCATTTCCTCACTACCTTGCGAAGAAACGATCGGCCCCATGATTCTGCATGAAGCAATTTTAAGCAACAATTCATTAATGCCTTCAGGGGCATCATCCCAACGGGTATGAAGTGAAAAAACACTGATGCCATTGTTTGCAAGCTTCCAAAGAATCGCCCCATCCAAGTCACCCGTGTTCAAACTTTTAATTGGTTTGAAAGGTAGAGGATGATGAGTCACAACCAATTGGGCCTTGAGGTTAACAGCCTCGTCTGCGACATCGTTTGTAAGGGTCAGGCAAAATAAAATCTTACTGACCCCAATTGCCCAATCACCCATGAGAAGGCCGGTATTATCCCAACCCGCAGCCAGCGATCGAGGCGCTACTTGATCAAACCAGGAAATAACATCGGAAATTTTAGTCATGACGCACTCAATCCTACATACCGGAAACCATTAAAAGATATGCCAAAAGATGAGCCATATCATCAGGTTTGACCTGCATTTCCAAGCCCTCTGGCATAAGGGATTTTGATGTGGCTTGAATCGATTCAATTTGATTCCTGAGAATTGTATCCTCCGCATTTTCCCCCCGTTTTAGGTTTAACGAGGTGCCTGATTCAGAAGCCAACAATCCACTAAAAACCCGCCCTTGTTTTGTTTCAACGGTGTAATTGACATATCTTGGATCAACCTCCCTGCTAGGGTCTAAAATTGCAATTAAAAGATATTCGGCATTCTTTCCTCGAATCGCCCCCAGAAGATCCGGGCCAACCTGATAACCCATGCCATCAAACTTATGACAAGTGGCACAATTTTTCCTGAATATCTCTTTACCTTTTAAGTGGTCACCTTTTAGATCCAAAATCCTGGCATAAGATTCAACAACTTGTTTTCGATTCGTGGAACCTGATTTTGAGAGAATCATGGCCACTTTTTCACGAACATCAGCCTGGTTTGATTTCTTAAGTTGCTCAATTCTGGCTGCTTCCAGATGGGAAGGTTTTATTATTCCCTTTTCCATCGCATCCACAATTTCAACAATGCGATCTTTTCTTGAAAAAAGAGCCTCAACCGCCTCCCTCCGCAAAGAAGGACTGAAGGAAGACCATGAACCAAGGATTATACCAATCACTTCCTTTTTTTTAGACGCGGACAGAACCTGGAGAGTTGCTGTTTGAATGGAGGGAGGCGTCTGGGCGGAGAGCAACTCCGGCGCAAGTTTAGAAATCACTGAAAAAGGGCCCATTGTCAATAATTTCAAGGCGGACAATCTATTGGCGATTGTCTCACTTGATAGGCCTGCAGTCTTGGCAGCGTTATCAAACAACGGCCTTAGCTTGTCGAGGGATTCCTTTAATTGCGAATCAGGGCTATCCCAAAGTTCCTCAGCGGAATTTCCAATCGCGAGCTGGCTTTGGGCTATGCCCTCGAGAATCGAAGACCGTAACCCAGGTTTGATGTTGGGTGCCTGCAATATTTTCAACAACTTTGCCAATTCAGAATTTTCCAACCTTGTTGAAGAAGCAGCGGAAAGCCTTGAAAGAAAAGCTTCCCTTCCCGGGGTGCCCTTCCCTGAAACAACATCATCCTCAAGCACATCCAGAAGAATTTTGCCTCCAACTTGTGCTGCTGAACTTAATATCGCAGTCTGCATCCAACGATCTTCGCCATCTGTTTTCACAAGCTTGATAAGGGTGTCTTTACATTTCTCTCCACCCACACCACCCATGGCAAAGGCAACTTGACAACGAACCCTGGCATCTGAATCTCCCGCGAGTCCCGATACCATTTGATATACCTTGTCCGATTCTTTGATGAAATTATTTGAAAGCCTTATCGCATGCAACCTGACACCAGGCGATGTGTCAGCAAGTGCCTTAAGCAGCAACTTTTCATCAAGCAACTTAAGGCCATCCAGAGTGCAAAGGGCGTGCATTCTCGCCTGTGGGGACCGCCCATTGACAACCATATTCACGAGGGAATCTAATGCTCCAACCTGGTTTCGTTCAACAAGAAGTTTCTGTGCCAAAACACGCCTGGATTGATTGCCTGACTCCAGTTCCCCGACCAGTGCGTTGATGTTTTTGGCATCCGGGAAGGGCTGGCTTTTTTTCATCCCCTCGGGCGTGATTCTCCAAATACGACCTTTACCCTGGGTTTTCAATGGCAACACCGCCTTCATGTCTTCAGGTAGTGACAACGGAGTTTCTATCACCTCCCTGTAAAAATCGAGAACCAATATTGAACCATCCAGACACAGGTTTAAGTGCACGGGTCTGAACCAATTATCAGTTGAGGCAAGAAACTCATTATCCGGATCACCCCGCCTGGAAACAAAAGTCACCCCCTTGGGTTCCAAAACATCCCGCAAAATCGCATTATTGGCTGGTTCGCAAATCAAAATGCTATCGCGGAATGGTGCTGGAATTGAATCGGAATCCAATAAAAGCGGGCTACATGAGGAAGTCGAATACCCACCCGGAACCAATTCCGTGGGGGGCAATCGCTTTGCAAGCTCGCTTGATTTTCTTCTCGCTGTGCGCTCCACCCTCCAAGCCTCAAATGGACTTATCCGCAAAACCTTGCAGCTAGCGCCATGTTCTGGAATATCAAGCGCCATGCTTCCAACAGCGAGATAAGGGTTTCGTCTAATTTGATCGTCAGGCAGAACCATATGCCGTAAATGCTGGCTATTGGTGGAGGAAAACAAAGCCCCGAATGAATCCATGGTTAAACCATATTGTCCACCACCAGTCACAGGATCCAAACTATCAGGGATATCAGGCCTGAATCGAATACCCCTTCCCCGCAATTCCACCGGGGGCATCTTTGGATTATCTTTACTGATTATTGTTCCGCCATTGCTGCCAGCGACAGCGTGAATTTGGTTATCAAGACCCCATCTGAAACTATTCAGCATTTGCTGTATGTTGTAGGTGTGAAAACCAGTGTATAGAACTTTGGAGGAATCAGCTTTGCCATCATTGTTTGAATCCTCCAGATAAATGAGATCAGGGGCGTTAGCAACAATAAGTCCATTTTTCCATGGGAACAAACCTATCGGAAACCTTAATCCATCCGCAAAAACCGTGCTTTTCTCATACACTCCATCCTTGTCGTTATCCTCGAGTAATTTGATTCGACCTGATGAAACATCTCCAGTGCCCAAACCACCATTTGGATAACCGATCATTTCAGCGACAAAAAGTCTGCCGTGTTCATCCTCAGCGAGCGCGACAGGATCAATAATCGCGGGCTCTGAAACTGCCAGATCAATTTTAAAACCAGTAGCCAGTTTGAATGTTTTTCTTTCCTGTTCCGGGGTCAAAGCTCCAGGATTACTTAAATCCAATGGTTTTACACCCTGCCCTCTAAGGCCCATGGTTGCAAAAAAAACAATAAAAAACGACAAAATCACAGAAGTTAATTTCATGATTGCTCCGATTTACAATAGACTGCCTCAATCAAATGATCCAAAAGGTTTTAATCATGGCAGCAAGTTTTAATTTACCCCGCACTGGTGACAATTCAACTTTAATATTAATAGGCGCAAGTGTGCGGGCCCTTGCTTTCTCATGCATTAGAGCAGGTTATAAGCCATGGACCATTGACCTTTATGCTGATAAAGATCTTGTTGAAAATTGCCCAACCATGCAGATAACTAAATCCTTCCCCAATGAAATTTTAGAATTGATAACCTTGGCGCCTGAGGCACCCATCCTTTATTCAGGAGGTTTGGAAAACCACCCCGAATTGTTGCAGGAATTATCAAAGAAGCGAACTGTTTTTGGAATCATTGGTCAAACCTTGAAAGAGCTTAGAAACACCTGTGCAATTTTCCAACTTTTTAATAACCACCAGATAAAAACCCCTTTGATGCCCGATAGCACTCAAAATTTAAACCTAGAATCCAAGTATGTTTTAAAACCAAAAAATCGATCAGGGGGCATTGGAATTAAATATTTCAACCATGATTCAACTCAAGCTAATACCCCGGGCAAACATGATTACTACCTTCAAGAATTTATCAGGGGCGAAAGTCGAAGTGCCATTTTTTGTTTTTATCAAAATGATTGGGAACTTCTTGGTGTAACCATTCAATCCTCTGGCGATCAATCCCTCCATGCTGATCATTTTTTATATTGTGGAAACCTTGGCCCCATTATTCCCGAAGAATCCGAATCAAATGATCTCTCCAAAATCGGCAAAATATTGTTCACAAACCATCGCCCATTGGGTTTACTTGGATTGGATTATATCCTTTATAATTCAAGGGTTTACCCACTGGAGATCAATCCGCGCTACACGGCATCCATGGAAGTGTTGGAAATGGCATTAAGGCAAAATTTCATAACCAAACACATTGATGCATTCACAGGAAAAAATCGTGCTGAAAAAATTGTTTTTGAAAATCATCCAATAATCGGAAAAGCGATTTATTATGCCCCTTGTGACATTTTCATCGCTGACCAAGCTCCATGGGGCATGAAAACACCAACCCCTTTTGAATTTTCAACATTTGCCGACATTCCAAAATCGAATTCCAACATATCAAAGGGATCGCCCATGGTCACCATGTTTGCCCGAGCCAACCATTCCGATGAGGTTAGAAATCAATTGAAAAATCTAACTTCCTTGCTGGACTCGGCATTCCTTATTGGCACTTTGCAAAACAAATTGGTCTAATTGATTTGGATATTCAAAAAAACTGTGGGCACGATAATTGAGGATTGAATGACAACCAACCTAAACCTGAACGCCGGAGCCATGCGGATTGTAAACCGGGTTCAATCTAAAATCGCTGAACTTGGATTAAGCGTTACGAAATCGGAAAAGAAAGGAACATTTTTTGATTTTGGAATAAAAAGCAAAGGTGGAATTCAGGCGGGGTTAGAACTCGCGAGGGCTTGCATGTCTGGTCTTGCAAAAATATCAATGGTTTCAAGCCATTTGGATCTATGGAAAGGCCCAGCTATAGCAGTCACCACTGATCATCCTGTTCTTGCATGCCTGGCATCACAGTATGCGGGTTGGCAGATAGCACCGGGTAAATTTTTTGCAATGGGTTCAGGCCCCATGCGCGCCCATTACGGCAAAGAGGAGTTATTCAACCATATTCCAGGAAAGGAAAAAGCTGACCAGGTGGTTGGAATTCTGGAAACTGGAAAACTGCCTGATGACTCGGTATTTGATTATTTATCCGACAAACTGGAACTTCCCCATGAAAAAATAACACTTCTTGGCGCGCCCACAGGAAGTATCGCTGGATCAATCCAGATTGTCGCGAGAAGCATCGAAACAGCAATGCACAAACTCCATGAATTAAAGTTCCCCCTCGAAACAATCAAGCAGGGCGCCGGTTGGGCACCGATTGCCCCGCCTTCCAATGATTTCACAGAGGCCATTGGCCGCACTAATGATGCAATCCTTTACGGCGGAACAGTCCACTTCTGGGTTGAAACCGAGGATGACATCATCAAGACTTTTGGTCCCAAGGTCCCATCAAATTCATCCCCGGACCATGGCCAACCCTTTGCGGAAATTTTCCGCAGGGTCAAAGGTGACTTTTATAAAATCGACCCTCTTCTTTTCTCCCCAGCCACCATACACTTTTATAATTTAAAAACCGGCAGATGTTTCAAGTTCGGTAACTTGGAAACCAACCTGCTTGAAAAATCCTGGAACTAACTCAAGCGCACACTCACGGATTTAAATATGTACTTCAAAATCATGGGTGGCAAGGAAGGCTGGCATGTCAAGGATCTTCTCAGGGCGGCCCATGCACTAGGCTTCAAATCTGATGTTTCTGACTTTAGATTACTATCCCATTCCTTGATAAACCCCGGCCCATCAACAGACAAATCAGGGGAACCTGAGTGCATCATTGTTCGAACCATGCCCCAGGGATCACTGGAGCAAGTGGTGTTCAGAATGGATGTTCTTCATGCCCTGGGCCGAATGGGCAGGAAAGTCATCAATCCGCCAAGATCTCTTGAGTCTGCTGTGGATAAATTCCTGGCAAGTGAACTTTTGCAATCAAAGGGATTGGATATACCCCCTACCTTTTGTTGCCAGGACGCTGAGACTGCCATGGATGCATTTACTAAACTTGGTGGAGATGTGGTGGTAAAGCCCTTGTTTGGTGCGGAAGGCAGAGGGATCATGCGGATAGAGGACGAACAACTCGCATGGCGCGTTTTCAAGGCGGTGAAAAAAATTGAAGGCGTAATTTACATGCAACCCTTTATCAAACACCCCGGCTGGGATCTTCGCATTTTTGTGCTGGGTGACAAAGTGCTTGGAGGTATGAAGCGTATCGCCCCAAATGGGGCTTGGAAGACTAATGTCGCGCAAGGTGGCAAAGGTGAAACTTACAAGTTAAACTCAACGCTTGAAGAGATAGGGATAAGGGCGACCCGGGCGGTGGGAGCGGAAATCGCGGGTGTCGATTTGATACTTGACAAGGATGGCAAATGGTTTGTTTTGGAAGTAAACGCTGTTCCGGGCTGGAAGGCGTTTGCCCCCGTCACTGGCATCGATATTGCCAGGGAAATACTTGTTTATGCAAATAAATCCTGAAGAAACTGCTAGGGAATCAGAGATACAAAGGCAAGTTCATGCGGCCTGCATTTGGGAGGCAAGTGCCCGGAAAGTGGGGAATGTACACCCCTTGGCCTCTTTCAAAAACCTTCATTTCACCGATTTCATCCTAAGTGCTGGAGCGATCGCGCCCATTCTTTCCAAAACTCGGGAAATTGGCCTGGCTAAAGCCATATTTGAATCAGTAAAAGCCACAAAAAGTTCCGTGGGCACCAACACAAACTTGGGCATGATCCTTTTGTTCGCACCAGTTGCGTATGCAACCAACCTTTCAGACTTAAAAAACGAAATTAAAAATGCGATTCAAAATATTTCAATCGAGGAGACAAAGACTGTATACGATGCCATACGACTTGCATCTCCTGGTGGGTTGGGAAAATCATCACAAGCCGATATCAACGAAACACCAACCTGCACACTTTTGGCAGCCATGAAAAAAGCTGCGGACCGTGACCTGATCGCAAACCAATACGCGAATGGTTACAATACGATTTTTAATGATGCAATTCCGACATTTGGCGGGGCGCTGGAACAATTTGGCTGCATGGAGGGAGCCATTATTTTCACCCACATTTATTTGATGGCAAAATATCCTGATTCGCTGATTTTGAGAAAGTGTGGCCCAAAAGAATCACTGGAATCCTCCGAAAGGGCAAAGAATGTGTTGGAAAAACAATGGCCCTTGAAACAGGCGGGCTGGATTGAATTCAAGGAACTCGACCAATGGCTAAGGTCGGAAAACAACAAAAGAAATCCGGGTGCCACTGCCGATTTGATTGCCGCTACACTTCTGGTCGCCCTGCGACTTGGTCAAATTTCCCTTCCCTTGGCTTTCAATTGGTCTGATGGAATGGAAACCGCCCTGCGAAGATCCGCTCCAGACTTCTAATTATTCATAAAATACCTTCTCTTTAAAAGCAGGTTCTTTCATTGAGGGGAAAATTCATGGCAAATGAAAAATACAAGATTACAGTCACCAAGGACCATCTTGTTTTCTGTTCCGGACATTTCATCAGCTATGAAAACAGCAAATGCGAACGACTCCACGGTCACAACTACCGTGTAAGGGTTGAAATCGAGGGTAAACTTGATGAAAACCACTATGTATTCGACTTTATAGCACTTAAAGACCGAACCAAGGAAATCACAGACCTTCTGGATCATCGAATGATGCTTGCCAGAAATAATTCAGTGATAGAAGTCAAGGAGGAACCAAACCGGGTAGTAGTCAGATACAACCAAAAGGAGTGGATTTTTCCCGCTGAGGACTGCGTGATCCTACCCATAGCCAATACCACCGCCGAACAACTGGCTCTTTACATTGGAAAATGCTTGTTATTAAGCTTAAAAAAACAACACAACTACATTCCTGAGATTTTGAGAGTTGAGGTGGAGGAAAGCTTTGGTCAATCAGCCACCTGTGAATTACAGGGCTGATATTTCCGCCAACTCACGCATTCCAAAGTTCCCATTGTGGATAGCACTGGAAACAACCACAGCGTCAGCTCCTGCTTGTTTCAAAAGCACCACATCCTGCAGGCAACCAACTCCCCCACCCGCGAATATATTTATTGTTTCTGATTCTTTTCGTGCCTTCAAAACCAGGGAATCAGTGTTTGTGCCTTGTCCGGTCCCAACTTTTGCCAAATCCAGGACAAATAAATTTTCAAGTCCAGCCTTAATAGCCTCCAGCATGATTGTGATTGGTGACTTGAATGTAATTGCCGGATTGTTTGTAAACGGCACCCCATCCTTCATGTCCAATGAAAAAACCAAACGTTTCCCAAAGAAATCCACTGCGCGGGTAAGTTCAAGGGTGCTTTCGAGAGTCTCCAAACCCGCCACAACCCGATAAATATTTTGATCCAGCAATAGTTTTAAATCTTCACAATTCCTCGCCCCCGCATCAAGATAAATACGAAATCCTTGGTCAACCAGGGATGCATACAAATTCTTATTCTTTTCACCCCGGATAATAGCATCCAAGTCTGCGATGTAAAAATCATTGATCCCAAACAACCGCCTTAATTCAACCATCAGACCTGAGGGATCATTGGTGTCGACGATTTTTGATACCAGCGGTTTATAAGAATCCCTCTCTCCCGCAATACCCCTGACAACCTTACCGTTTAAAATGTCAACAGCGGCTATAACAATCATGGAATCAGGGTCTCTCAAGGAACGCAGAATAAAAATCATTCTGGATGAAATCGGAGGCCCATTTCGGAAAATAGCCAGGCAATCCAGAACGGATTTCCACAGGTTTGTAACTGATTGGATGAAGGAACCTGAGGTAATGGGAGTGTAACAATATTAGTTTTTCTGAGGGATTTGATGCAATATTCTCTTTGGAACCGTACATGAAATCACCAACAATCGGAAAACCTCGTGAGGAAGATTGCAATCTTATTTGATGCATTCGGCCAGTATGAAGATTTATCTCCAACAAGGTTTTATTTCCCGAACTCTTCAGGAATTTAGTTTCAAGTTCTGCCAACTTGGCACCGGGATCATCTTTCGTGCATAAAATCGCCCTTGGTTCATCAGGGACTTTCGAAATATAATCCCGCCAAAAGCATTCGTTTTCTAATGAATTTGGGTCAATTATACCCTCAACCAATGCCAGGTATCGCTTTGATATGCTTCTTTCCCGGAACTGCTCAGCAACCCTGGCTGCCGCCTTGCTGCTTCGGGTAAAAAATACCGCTCCTGACACCGGCCTGTCGAGCCGATGTGGAATACCAAGATACGGCCGACCAGCCTTGTTATATTTTTGTTTGAGATATTTGCGGGCCCAGGATTCGAGGCTAGGAAATGGTTCAGGAGCTTGGGTGGCCAATCCGGCGGGCTTGTCAATAATCAAGCAATGATTATCTTCAAACAAGATCCCGGGTTCCATGTCCATAAATTTCTCACAACAATTTACGGAGTCAGCAATCTAGGACACCCTGGGTTGAAGGTTTTCCAAAGCAGCCTTTTCCTTGTGATTTTTGATATAGTCAACAGCTTTTTCAAGCACCCGGTCAGTAAATGGTTTTTTCTCCGTTTTTTTATCCTCGGGCTTCTTGTCACGAATCACATCCTTTTCACTTCTATCAATCAAATATTCGAGTCTCTCCTCATCTTTCAAAACAACCTCATACTCAGGGCTTGGTTTTACGCCCCACTCATCTGTTTCTTTGCTATCGGGAAACCGATGGATGTTTTTACCACTGGGACGCCAATAGCTTGCAGTGGTTAGTTTCAACGCACTTGATTTCCCCTCAAGATCGATGATGTTTTGCACGCTCCCCTTACCATAACTTCTCTCGCCGATCACCACGGCGCGGTTATGATCCTGCAAGGCAGCGGCGAGAATCTCACTTGCACTCGCACTATTTCGATTAATCAAGACTGCGATCGGATATTTTTCGGCAGGAAGCAACATGGTTCCTTCAGGCCTTGCCTCTATCACTTCTTCTTGTTGGTTTCTTCCGCGGGTGCTGACAATTTTGCCTTCAGAAAGGAACATGTCACAAATTTCCACGGCGGCTTTCAAAAGCCCGCCCGGATTGTTTCGTAAATCAAGTATCAATCCTTTTAATCCTTCTTTTTGCAGATTGGAGACAATTTCTTTAACTTCTGCCGCTGCGGTTTCACTGAATGAACTTATTCGCAGATAACCTATCTTTGAATTTGGATCCAAAAAGTAGTCCCACTCCTTGTTGAGCTTCCGCTTATCACCCAGAACACTTTGAACCTTGATGATCGCCCTGCGAATTCCAATTTCAACAGGCTCCTTGCCCCCATCGTGGACAACCGTGAGCGTAATCAGTGTGTCGGGATCACCCTGGATCAAGTCAACCGCCTCATCAATACGCATGTTTTCAGTGGATTTCCCATCAATTTTTATGATGGTATCACCAGCCAAAACCCCAGCTTCATATGCGGGAGTTCCCACCATCGGACTAATCACGGTAAGCAAACCACGGTTTGAACGGTCATAACCAACTTGAATTCCAATTCCCCCAAACTTACCCTTGCTATTGCGATTAAATTGTTTCAAATCACGGTTATTGATATACGATGAATGAGGGTCAAGTCTCTCCAATCCCCCATTGATCATATCCTCGACGAGCTTACGCTCCCTTTGGGGTGATATTTCAGTGACATACCTGCCCCGTACCTCATGAAGCACATCAACCACGAGTCTTACAAGTTCATAGTCCTTGTCATTTTCAGTTGAAGGCGCATTGGCAACAATAACCAATCCAAGTAATGAAACAGCAATAATTCCCAATAACCAACCCAAATTGCGCCGTGACATTTTTTCACTCCTTGAATGCCCTTGAATCAAAAGGGGCCATTAACTTCCCGAGGCTAATTGATTGTAATACAAATCCTAAGTTTTATGGGAGTGGAGAAATGAGTAAATTTAAAATTGATCCAAGAATTGCAAAAGTCTGAAAAATCTTAATTATTAAATAATCATAATAACTGATACATTTTCCGAATATTACCCTATTTTCATTGACACACTTAACCAGTTGCCCTATCTTACTTTATTAGCAAAGGTTGCTGAGTTTAACCTTTTAACTTCTGTGCATATTTTATTAGGAGTTACACATGTATAGTGTTGTTCTTGCGGCGATGATGAGTACTTCAACAGCAGCCCCCGATTGTTGGTGGAGGTGCTGCTATCCCCCACCCCGAGTTTATTCCTGCTGTGGTGGTTGTTCAGGCTATGTAGCTTATCGCCCCGTGGTTTATGCGCCTTATGCCAGTTGCTTTGGCTGCTATGGCTATCCTGTTGCCGTATACTCCTGTGGCGGTTGCTACGGGTCTCCTGCTGTTGCTGCCCCTATGGCTGCACCAACTGCACCTGCAAAACCCCAAGCACAGCCTCTTCCTGCTCCAAAGCAAGGAGCCATCAATGCAAACAAGGCAACTGTGGTATTCAAGGCCCCATTGGATGTTAAAATTTCCATCGAAGGAAATGTTATTAATCGTTCCAATGTAGAAGAAGCTTTCGCCACCCCCGCTTTGGAAAATGGCAAAACCTACAGCTACAACATCCTGGCAACCAAGGAAGAAGACGGAAAAAATGTATCCTTCTCAAAGAAGGTTTCAGTCACTCCAGGTACTTCCGTAGTGGTTGAGTTTGTTGAATTCAACACAACACAAACAGTTTCCCGATAAATTGTTTGTCAAATATCCATAAGGGGCGGATTTCTCTCATGAGAATCCGCCTCTTTTATTTTGCTAATTTCCATTCCTCGGAACCGGGAGTTGGCGCCGAAACTATCCCTTCCTCAACAAGCTTGATCAACCCCGCGAGGATTTGCTTCTGGGCCAATTTCATCAATGGATCTGGAAGCCCCCTGTACACCTCCTGAGCCAGGGTTTCCAAGGTCTCAAAGTTGTTGGCCAACGCCGCCAACAATGCTGACTCCCGCTTCTCCCTGTGATAAATCGCATTCTGAAGCACACTTTTCCCGAAGGCACTTGGACAACCATGAAACGACATCAGCAATTCAGGACTAAAACCAGCCATACGATTGATGGAATCGATGTAAGTTTTCAAATGTCCATCCGGAGGGGACACCAGGATTGTCGTGGATGTTGAGACAAGATCACCCGCAAACAAAGTTTTTGTCCGGGCCTCAAAAAAGACCAGATGCCCGGGAGCATGCCCGGGGGTATGATAGGCTGTCAAAACGAGATTTGAGCCTGTAAAGGGATTAAAACCAAGGGGAATCTGGCTGCAATCATCAAGGAGATGATTTATCTGAACTTTGCCAGATAGTTTTTCAGCAGTCGCTGGATGAGCGTAAACAGGAACATTCCAAAGGTCTGCAAAATGCTTAGCGGAGTTGGAGTGGTCAGGATGATGGTGGGTCAAAAGGATCCCATGGAAAACATCCCCAGAATTCACCCTTGATTGAATTGCGGTTTGAATTGCCAATAATCCTTGATCATCCAATGCCCCGGGATCGATAAGATAAAATTTAGAAAGACCAACTAGAAAAACATTCCCGATTTGAGGAACCGAAGGACCAGGGCAAGCCACCGAAACAACCTGGATCCAAGATGCGAATCGCACCCTTTCCAAATGGAACTCATCTGTTGAAACCAATCCGGATGCAGATGATAGCCGCCAATCCAAAGGATTAGATTTCTTAAATTTCTCCAATAATTCAAGAACTGGCGGAGAAATCAATGTTTCATCCGAATACCACCTTTTCAAATGATCGGAAGCATTACCCCATACTCCATTTTCTAGTTCTCCTTCAAAAATCTCTGGAGTCTGCCCTGAAGGTATCTTTGCAAGAAAAAACCGGGTTTTAAAACGGATCGGAGAAAAATGCGGAGTTTCAAAATAACCCAGCGGGTAAAGATCAGAATGAGATAAAGACCACTTGTTATCCCTCAATACAGTTGCAAAATCAGTTCTTTTTTCAACCAAATCACACCTGATCTGAGACAACATTGGTGTCGACTTAATGGAATGATTAAGCCCATCATGACATAAAAGAACACCGGTCTCCTCAAACAATTCACGAACCGCCGCGACCAGAGCGATATCCCAGGGATCCTGGGAATTGGCAATTCCACCATCAGGTGGATCAACTTTACCTCCCGGGAAAGCATGAAAACCGCCAAGAAATTTAAGTCCTTTGGCCCTCTTTACCAAAAAAATGCTACCTACCGAGTATCGGTCTTCCAAAATTATTGAAGCAGCAGGCAATGGATTAGACAAAATTGCTCCCCATGTTCATGATATGAAATGTGAAACCATGGAGATTTATAAGACTTTTATTCTTGAGGCTTCTTGGCCTGCCCATTGAGCACTTTATTGACTGCCTCAAGCAACTCATCCATTGCAAAAGGTTTACGAAGATAATCGACCACACCAAGATATTCAGCATAGGCTTTGTGTCTTTGTCCTTCGTTAGCGGTCATCATGATGAATGGGGGAACATCCTGTTTACCCCTGAAATGCTCAAGCACGGGATACCCTCCCATTTTTGGCATCATCATGTCAATGATCACCAAATCGGGGCGTTGATTATAAATCAACTGTCTGCCCTGCACACCATCCCTAGCCTGTAGAACTTTGTAACCATTCTTTTCAAGAATCAGTTTAAGTCCATCACTTAATTCAAAATCATCATCGACCAGAAGTATGGTCTTTGGTTCAACCATTTTTCTTTCCTTAATTATTGCTATCCAATTCAGGCAGGCTGTTTTAGAATAGCAAGGATGGGGCAAACGCACAATACTTTAAATGAATAAGTAAACGATACCCCTTCATAAAACTTAATGTTGCACCGCGTAGTTGTTCTATCAGTAGCATAAGGGGAACAAGGAAAGTAATAATAAGACAAGGAAGTTAAGAAATGCAATTTACTATGCTGGCTAGCGGGAGCAAAGGAAATTGCTCACTTATTGACGATGGTCAATCCTCTTTTTTAATAGACGGTGGCATAAGTCCAAGGACACTTGAAACATTTCTGAAAATTTCAGGTTTCACCTCAAAAAGAATTCAAGGGCTAGTTTTAACCCACACCCATGGGGATCATTGGAACCCGCGATTTTTGGCATATTGTGCTGAAAAAAAGATCCCCTGGTATCTACACAAATCCCATGCGCGGTCAATTTACAACCAAATCCCCGATTTCAAGGTTTTTTACGATTCTGGGTTGGTTCATTTTTACACACCCCACACAATTTTTGAAACAATTGCTGGATGGCAATGGCTACCATTGAACATATCCCATGACAGCGAGGAAACCTTTGGCTTTCGTCTGGACATAAAAAACGGGAATAATCCAGACATTTCGATTGGTTATCTGGCAGACCTAGGAGTGTGGGACAAGGATCTTGCTGTGAAATTTGCCGGCTTGGATTTGCTGGCGTTGGAATTCAATCATGATGAAAAACTTCAAAAAGAAAGTAAAAGACCCCCCTTTTTAATCGAAAGAATCATGGGTGATGAGGGACATTTATCAAACGATCAAGCCGTTGCTTTTTTGGAATATCTAAAAAATATGGGAGTTGATAATCTGCCCAAGCAACTTGTGCAAATTCATCTAAGTGAACAATGCAATACCCCTGAACACGCCAGGGCTTCATTGAAATCTTTTCTGGAGGACGCCTCCTTTTTCATGAAGGTACAGACCGCGCACTCCAAAAAAGGCACAAGCACAATAAACCTTCTTCAAAGAAACCTATTTGCATTTGCGGAACATATTGAAGATAAACCTTGATAGAATTATTTTTTTGAACATCAACAATTAAAGTGAAAAGAATATGACACCTGAACAATTGCTGGCCAAGCTTTACGAATTAAGAAAAGATTTTCAGGATGAAGATGAGCCATCAGACCCTAATTACCTTGCATTACATCACGCATTTTTATTCATTTCCTACAACATGGAAAAATTCAAGGATTATTGCAAGGAAGCATTCAAAACCAAGCAATCCCCGCCTCCCCCAACCACCTAATTTAACAAAAATCTCGAAAAATCATCATGAATTCCCGCTAAACTGGCATGGACAAGTATCCAATTAAAAAGGATATGCGCTCCACTGTTTGAAAATCATGCAGCCGCGGGGGCGTGCTGAATGGTTGACGACTGATCTTTAGTGGGGGAAAAATGATACTAAGGAAAATAACATTCGCTGGTATTTTTACCATTTCAATCGCCAGCCTGGCTTTTGGTGAATCAGGTGGGACAAATCCACCGAAACCAAAAACATGGTGGAATTCCGGCTCCGCGAAAAAAGAAGCTATTCCTGAAGCAGATTTAAAAGACAAGGAATCATTGTCTAAGACAGTGGTAGCAGAACAAAATCGCAAGATCCTTAATCGTGAGGAAAAAGCCTTTTTCAGAAGGCTGGAAGCATGCGACCGCCTGATGCAAATTGCCATCACAAAAAACGACAATCCCATGCAGGAAAAAATCATCACTCTCCAGGAAAAGATCCAGGCGGTGTACAATCGAAAGACTTCCAGTCTGCAACTTCCCACCCAGATGTCCAATGGAAACGGCTTGGCGGAATTAGATACCAATTTTGACAAAGATGCGGAAAAATTGCTGGCTCCCACTTCCAATAAAAAAAATAAAAATCAATCCGCCCAGCGAAAGGATGATTAAACATGAAAAAATTAACCACCATCTTGATTCTTGGTATTTTCACATCAACCGGTTGTGTAACCCTGCCTGAGTTGGATAAAAAAGCTGAATTAAGCAACAGCCAGGAAAAGACCCGGGGATTGTCTAACGACAAAGTTCCAGTAATGGCGGACCAAATTACCGCGGATAATGCCGGGAAAATGCTTTCAAACTTGGAAGAGGAAGTCAATAAGGCTTATCAGGAACCCTTGGAATTATCTCCGGACAATAATTAATAAAGCCCGGTTTCCCGGGCTTTATTATGCAAACAATTCAGCTATGAATTTCGAATCTCCCTGAATGGTTCGAGTCGCTGACTGCGACCTGGTTGGCGAAGCTTCACAATCGCCCTCGCCTCGATCTGCCTTATCCTTTCCCTGGTTATGCCATAAGTACTTGCGACATCTTCCAATGTCTTGGGATTTCCATCAACCAATCCGAATCTAAGTTCAAGAACCTCACGCTCCCTTGGGCTGAGTGATTTCAACACCTCTTGCACACGGTCCTTTAAAAGATTCTGATCAACCGCGATACCAGGGCTATTGGTGCTTCGATCATCAAGAAAATCCTCCAAGGCGCGTTCTCCATCCCCACCCATGGGTTCATGAATGCTAAGGGGGTTTTTGGAAACTATCCGCAAAAGCTGCGTTTCCTCGGGACTTACGCCAACAATTCCAGAGATTTCCTCGGCAGTTGGTTCTTTTCCTGTCATGCTGGATAATTCATTTCGAACCCTTTCCACAGCGGCAAGTGTGCCCACTTGGTGACAAGGAACCCTGATTGTACGGGCATGATCCGCCAAAGCCCTTGTTATACCCTGCCTGATCCACCAGGTCGCATAGGTTCCAAATTTATAACCCAGTCTATGCTCGAATTTATCAACCGCGCGCATCAAACCACGATTCCCTTCCTGGATCAAATCCGAAAATGCCATTCCACGCATGCGATACCTTTTAGCTATAGAAACCACGAGCCTTAAATTCCCCTCGGCAAGATCCCGCCTGGCTTTTCGATAAAGTTCTCTTCGAGACACCAAAACAGCATTAAATTTGATGAAATCCTCAACATTCGAAAATGAGGAAAAGCTTAGATTACGAAGTTCCTTTGCAAGACGGGTATGATTCTCCCTTTGCTGTCGGGAACGCAGGCTTCCCCGCATTTCAAATGCCAAATGCTCCATTCTTGAAGACCTGCAAAGTAGATCATCCACCCAGTTGTCGATCAAATCAATCCTGGGCGCAAGTTCCTCGACAAGCTTGATGGATTTGCGAGTTTTTAGCCAAATCTCCTTGCCCAGGCGCCTTTTCACAGCTTGTGAAGTGGTACGAAACATTGCTTGAAAATCACTTTTTGCAGCATTGATAATTCTTTTTAATGTGCGTAAATGATACGGGAGCCTTGCAATGATTTTTTCCCTGGTAATACCCATTGTGCCAACGACATCGACATGGGGGTCGATTGGAAGGTCGCCCTTTTGAATTTTCTCAAACAATTCAATCGCGCGCGAAAGGGTCAAAATATTTGACAATGCGGCTTTTCGATAACGATTGCGATGACGCTCCAAAGCCATTGCAAGCTGAAGTTCCTCTTTGCGATTCAAAAGGGGAATTGACCCCATTTGTCTCAAATAAAGGCCCAAGGCATCATCAGCACCCTGACTGGAAAAATCCCGGGTATCACTCTTTGAAGAATTTTCATCCGAGACCTCAGCCTCGATTTGGGAGTACATTTCTTCAGCTAATGAGGGCATGAAAACCTCATTGGGTTGCAATTGTACCGTAAGTTGCTGGCTTACTTTTTTCCTAGGAGCCAAACTCTGAACAACATCTTTAACCTGAGCAGGCTTTTTGATATTTTTCTTCATTTTTCAGATTGCCCTGTAATTGTAATTATCTTGAGAACCAAAAAATTATATACGCATGTCCAGCAAACTGTTTCAAAAGTAAACTTTTTATCCTAAAATAAGTTTAACTTCTGGTTTCAAATATCACTAACCAGCAGACACGGAAGAAAATCTACCATGACAGCCAATTCAACAACTAAAACAACCACCTATTCAATTATTAGAGTTAAGGGGAGGTTTTTTTCCTCTTTTGGTAAAAATGCTTCAATATTTCTTGAAAAATTCAAAATATTGTCTTTATTTCTTCTTTTCCTGCCAGTGAATTTTGTTTTTGGACAAACTTCAGTGCCCTCAGAGCCTGAAATTTCAATGGCTGACAAATCACACTGGGCTTTCCAATCCCCGAAAAATCCAAACTTTCCAGTGGTTAAAAACACTTCCTGGCCACTAAACCCAATCGACCTTTTCATCCTTGAAAAATTGGAACTCAAAAAACTTTCCCCTTCACAACCTTCAAGCAAGGAACATTTAATCAGGCGCATCACCATTGACCTTACCGGACTTACTCCCACCAAGGAGGAAATAAAAGAATTTTGTGAGGATTTAAGGCCGAACGCATATGAAATATTAGTGGACCGACTTTTGAACTCGCCGCACTACGGGGAGCGTTGGGGCTTGTTTTGGCTCGATCTTGCAAGGTATGCGGAATCAAATGGATATGAGGCTGATGGGGAACGACCCCAATTCTGGCGATATCGCGATTATGTCATAAATGCCTTCAACTCTGACAAACCCTACTATGAGTTCATCCTAGAACAACTCGCTGGTGATATACTTGCCAAGAATTTGATCAAGCCAAATGAGGATATTGCACAGGCTATTCTTCGAAATCCAAAAATATCTGAACTTCTTTACGCGGTTGGGTTCAACCGCTGTGGTCCGAGTCACATGGTGGGTGGAAATACCGACCAGGAAATACTCAGACAGGAAAATCTCACAGAAATGACCACGGCAGTGGGTAGTGTTTTCATGGGACTAACCATCGGGTGCGCGCGTTGTCATGACCACAAAATCGATCCCATATCCCAAGTGGATTATTATCGGCTGCAAGGTTTTTTTGGCAGCACTTATTTCAAGGACATCGATACCGTGCCCGCCGCCCAGAAAAAAATAATTGATGACGAAGCCTCCCGACACAAACAACAAACCGCACCGCTTAAAGCCTTGGTTGAGGCGATAGACAGGCCGGTAAGGGATAAACTTTCCAAGTCAAAAGTCGAAAATCTCGATAAGGAAACCCGAGTAGCCCTGAGCACCGACGTGAAACAACGCTCACCGCAACAGCACAAATTGGTTGCAACAGCCAACCCCTTGATAAAAGTGACCTGGGATGAGGTTTTGGAAGCGCTACCAGCAAAGGCACGGGAGGAGCGTGATAGGATCAAAGCCCGGATCCATGATATTGAAGCTCGTAAACCCCAACCATCCCCCCAGGCATACTGCGTTTATGAGAATGGTACCCCGGGCACCAATTTTCTCAAACGGGGTAACCCTAAAAACAAGGGGGCTCGAATCGAACCGGGCTTCCCTAGACTTCTTGCACCCGAGGCTTTGCAAGCTGGTAATGGAAAAGTGCCCAACAGGTTGGACCTTGCCCAATGGTTGATTCGCTCTGAAAATCCAATGACGGCGAAAGTGATGGTAAATCGAATATGGCAACAACATTTTGGAATGGGAATAGTGGCATCACCCAGCGATTACGGGATCAAGGGTATTCCCCCAACCCATCCTGAATTACTCGATTGGCTCGCGCTGGAATTTGTAAAATCCGGGTGGTCAATCAAGCACATTCACCGGCTTATTGTTTCATCTTCGACCTACAGGCAAACATCCAAGAATGAAAACCTAGCAGGATTGGCCACAGATCCTGAAAACAAATATCTTTGGCGAATGAATCGGAAAAGAATGGACGCCGAAGTTTTAAGAGACTCAATGATATTTGTAGCAGGTAAAATGAATCACAAATATCATGGCCCGATGATCAAAATCCCGTTGGAGCCTGAGGTTTACGACCTGATCTTCACCGAGGGTGAACCGGATGGGTTATGGCTCGAGACTCCTGACACCAGGGAACATTTTCGAAAAAGCATTTATTTGTTCAACAAACGAAATGTGAGACTTCCTGTCCTGGAGGTTTTTGACCAACCCGACACACTGGTGACATGCCCTGTAAGAAATTCATCCACTCACGCGCCCCAGGCCCTGACTCTGCTTAATGGACCACTTTCCCAGGAACTATGCCTTACTTTGGCTTCAAACATCATCAATAATTCCCATTCCAAGCATGAAGAATGGATACCGACTTTATGGCAGCAAGTATTAGGCCGCACCCCATCCCAGGAAGAAATTGATGGTGCGATGAAATTTTTGAAGGACCAGGAAAAAAGAATTGAAAGTGTGGTTTCGGGCCAAATCACGCTCCGCGTTCCCAAAACAAATAAGAGTTTGCAAGTCAACCCCGGGCTTGCTGCAGCTTTTGCTGACTTATGTCTCGCTTTGTTCAACACCAACGAATTCGCATACAGGCCTTGATATAAAAATGAATGAAAACAAGGGATTCGATGTTCTAGGCATGGGTTGTGTCGCGGTGGATGAGATACTGCGGATTCCTAAATGGCCTGAACAGGACACCAAGGTTCGATTAAATCATTACGACAAGCAATGTGGTGGTTTAACAGGTAACGCCCTGGTTGCAGCATCGCGTTTTGGGGCCAGATGCGCATTTGCAGGACATCTAGGATTTGATTCCAATTCAGATTTTGTCAAAAACACTTTCCTCACTGAGAAAGTCAATATTGATCATGTGCCATGGAAAAACGATTCCATGCCCATCCACTCTTTCATAATTGTTGATGAATCCAATGACACGAGAACCATATTATTCCACTTGAATGGATCCACTGGTGCCCCTGTCGACTCTCCCGCGGAAAATGTAATCCTCTCCAGCAAGGTGCTTTTTGTCGATCATTACGGAATTGAAGGCATGATCCGATGCGCCAAGATCGCAAGGCGGGCGGGAATACCCGTTGTGGCGGACCTTGAAAGAAACGAGTGGCAGGGTTTTGACGAGCTTATCTCCCTTGTGGACCACCTAATCATATCGATTAAGTTTGCCCGGAAAATATCAGGCTGCAGTTCTCCCGGGGCCATCGCACATAAACTTTTCACTCCCGGGAAAAAAGTGGTGGTGGTCACAGGCGGCGAGGAGGGATGCTGGTACATCGAGGAAAACAGGGTTTTAAAACACTTCCCGGCTTTCAAAGTCAAAGCCATCGATACCACGGGTTGCGGAGATGTGTTTCATGGTGTTTACAGCGCCTGTTTGGCTGATGGACTTCCGATTCATGAACGAATCAGGCTTTCCTCTGCTGCTTCAGCAATGAAAGCCCTGCATCCGGGGGCGCAAAAAGGAGCACCAACAAGGGAACAAGTATTGAAGTTTTTGGAAACCCGCTAATGCAGGGGCAGTGATTTCCTCAAGATGCCTTGGATTCAGGATCTCGACCTGACTGGGAGCCATCATCTTCCAACTGTGGTTCAACCCGCCTGGCTTTTGAAAAATCAACACTTCCTGAATATAAATCCACCTCTAGTCTTGGTTCGGTGCTTAATTCAATAGGAATTACAACAGTAAAAGTGCTCCCTTTTCCCAATTCACTTTGAAGTGAAACCTCACCTCCCAACAACTTTGCAAGTTCCCTCACAATGGAAAGCCCAAGACCGGTGCCATCGTGTTCCCTTGTAAGGGTGTTGCCCGCCTGTCTGAATTTTTCAAAAACAAGCTCCTGCTCCTCGGGTGCGATACCGACCCCAGTATCGGAAACAGTGATGCAAAGATTTTTACCGTCTTGCTCAACCTTGAGGACAACCTTGCCACCCTCGGGAGTAAATTTAACAGCGTTAGAAAGGAGATTTGCAAGGATCTGCCTTAATTTGCCCCTATCCTGCCTAAGATTTTTGATATCAGGAGGAATAACGGATTGAAGATCAATATTTTTCTTTTCCGCCAGCGGCCTGGTCATTGTCAACAACCCTTCGCTAATATCATCAAAGCGAAACTCGGTTATCGAAACTTCCATTTTACCGGCTTCAATTTTTGCCAGGTCCAGAATCTCATTGATCAAACTCAGCAATTGTTCCCCGGAACTTCGGATATTCCCGGCCCAGCGGACATGTTTTTCCGTGAAGTTCTGGGTGTTAATCAAGAGATCGCTGAAACCAAGGATCGAGTTCAAAGGGGTCCTAAGTTCATGTGACATCTTGGCAAGAAAGTCACTTTTCAACTTGTTGGATTCAAACAACGCGAGGTTTGCATGGGCCAACTCATCCACTTTCCGATCAAGGTTTGTATTGACCTTCCTCAACCGGTCCTGCATGCTTACCAGATTTCTAAGCATACGATTGAATGCATGGCTGAGATCCTCAAATTCATCACCCGTCTGAATTTCACTCCGGACATTCAATTCCCCGGCACTGATGGCATCACTAACCTCTTTCAAATGTTTCACGGGTTTCACAATCACATACCTGACAATCAGGTAACTTCCCCCCATGATTAACAGCGCCGTGATCAACGCATTTGATATGAGAATCGCACGGTTGATATGCACCTGTTTTTCAATCGAATCGATTGGAATATCCACATCGATTTGAATCATGGCAAGAAGATCATTCTCCTTGATGGCCCCTTGCATCTGCGTATGGCATCCCATGCAAGACTTGCTTGCCCTAATCGCGGCATAGTAGTGATTCACCGACCTGGAAAGGAATAATTTATTCTCCTCGTTTCTTTCGGGGTTATTGATGAATTCGTTAAGTTGTTCATGCCCGTATGGATCATCAGGTTTGTTTTCCGCCCTGGTTGCGTTTGGAGTTATAAGGCGATAACGATATTCCTTGAGGGCCCTTGGCCAATTTTTCTCCCATTGCCTGCGAAAATCAGCCAACGACCTGGCTGTCTCGGGAGCGACAGGCAGGGCCGAATCCACGGGCTTTCCATCAACACCCACAGTCTTGCACACAGAAGTCAACAGATGGTCCACAATCTGGTTGACAAGCAACCTGCAAGTCGTCGGTATTTGCTCATAGGCAAGATGCTCGGTTTGATATGCGTAAAGCGAAAAACTTCCACTAATCAAAAGAAGGATGAAACCGCCGAAGAGAAAGCGGCATTTCCGCTCCAGGCTTGTTTCCCCCAACAATCTTTTAAAAGCCCTGTATGACATGTAATACGCTTATATGAATTTACAAGTTAAACACTTAGTGAGATTCTACCGCTTGTGGATTTTTTTAGGCTGACAAATCGGACAAAAATGTGTGGATCTTCCAGCAAGAATGATTTTTTCAATTTGACCACCACATTTCCCACAGGCTTGCCCTGCTCTTCCATAGACTTTGAATTCGTCCTGATAGCCTCCCATCAATCCAGATCCTCCCACATAATTCCTTATGGTGGAACCCCTATTTTCAATGGCACTCTGAAGCACCTGCCCAACACACTTTGCAAGGGACAATGCTTCTTTTTCAGACAATGAACTTGCTGTCCTTGTGGGATTTATACCGGATTTATGCAAAGACTCATCTGCATAAATATTGCCAACCCCAGTGATGTTTTTCTGGTCCAGGAGAAAAGCCTTCAAATTTCTCGTGCTTTTTGCGACTGTTTTGAGCCAATAATCCCTAGGTATGTCAAAAGGTTCTGGCCCCAGCCTTGATTTAAAAAACGCATCCAATTCCGCCTGGGATAGAAATAAATCCGCGGAACCAAACCTTCGGATATCACGAAATCTTAATTCTTCCCCCCCGGTGTTCAGGGAAAAAACCAAGTTGGTATGGGATTGCCTGGGTAACTTACGATCAAAAACGCATAATTGGCCGGTCATTCCCAGATGAATCAAAAGTTGCCTTTTGGAATCAAAGGAAATAATGATCCATTTGCCCCGCCTTGATACATTGGCTATTTGCTGTTTTTCAAGCAATTTATTCCATCGAATATTCCATGGCCTGCGAAGCTTCTTGCCGGGAACATCCACTTTGGCAATGGTTTTCCCGATTAATAAGGGGTATAAATCCCTGACCACAGTTTCCACTTCCGGCAATTCTGGCATCACTAATCCCTTGAATCCAACCGATTGGATTGATTTTTCAAGCCTCTTTTCAACTCATTGCAATTATTGAATAACAATTCGAACCATTAAGCAATAAGTTATATTTAGGACTTATATTCAGGTTTGCTTGACCTACCGTATCTGCAAGTCTAGTCTGAATATGTTGGATCATTTGTTTTTGCACAAAAAGGTTGAACATGAACGCAAAACTTCAATCAACGCCGGATGCTTTGGGAAGATTCGGATCTTTTGGTGGCAGGTATGTGCCTGAAACCCTCATTGAGGCATTGAATGAGCTGACAATTGAATACGAAAAAGCCATCAAGGATGAATCTTTTCAAAAGGAATTCCATAGATATCTGAATGAATTTGTTGGCAGACCCTCAAGATTATACTTCGCTGAAAGGTTAACCAAGGAAGCGGGCGGAGCCAAGATTCTACTCAAAAGAGAGGATTTAAATCATACCGGTGCCCACAAGATAAATAATTCCATCGGGCAGGCTCTTCTTGCGAAAAGAATGGGCAAGAAAAGAATAATCGCTGAAACCGGGGCCGGGCAGCATGGCGTCGCGACCGCCACAGCTTGCGCTCTTTTCAATTTCCCCTGCAGGGTTTACATGGGCGAGGAAGATATCCGCAGGCAAAAACTTAATGTTTTTAAAATGCAAGCGATGGGAACGGAAGTCTGCCCAGTGACTACGGGCAGTAGAACTCTTCGCGATGCGGTAAACGAAGCCATGCGCGACTGGATGTCCACCGTGGGCAACACCCACTACATCATTGGAAGTGCTGTCGGCCCCCACCCCTTCCCTTGGATCGTGAGGGATTTCCAATCCGTGATCGGATCAGAATCCAGGGAACAATGTATTGCCCAAACTGGAAAACTCCCAAAGGTCGTGGTTGCCAGTGTTGGTGGTGGAAGCAATGCGGCCGGGATGTTTTTCCCTTTCATCCATGACAAGGAAGTTGAATTGGTCGGGGTTGAGGCTGGTGGGCATGGGCCCAAGCCAGGTGGTCACGCGGCTACCTTATCCCATGGATCACCTGGGATTTTGCACGGCACCTTCAGTTATGTCCTTCAAGACCATGATGGTCAAACCGCTGATGTTCACTCTGTATCTGCAGGACTTGACTACCCGGGGGTTGGCCCTGAACATAGCTACTGGAAAGACTCCGGCAGGGTCAGGTACACGAATGTGAACGACACTGAAGCACTTGCCGGATTTGACCTTTGCTCCAAACTTGAAGGGATTTTGCCCGCGCTGGAAACCGCACATGCCGTGGTAGAAGCAATGCGAATCGCCTCAAAACTCAGCAAAGATGATGTAGTGGTGGTATGCTTTTCGGGACGGGGCGACAAAGACTGCTACGAAATCGCCCGTGTTGCAGGAAACAGTCTCGAATAACAACTCAAAACCAACCGGATAAATTATTTGGATAACGAAATCAGGAAACGAACCCAATGAATGCCCTTGAATCTGCTTTTGCAAATTTAAAAAAAGAAAACAAAAAAGCATTTATCCCGTTCATCGCAGCAGGTGACCCGGATATCAACAGCACCAAGGAACTTGCGATAACCCTGGCAAAAAATGGAGCCACCGTGATTGAGATAGGTTTTCCCTACAGCGATCCGATTGCTGATGGACCGGTGATCCAAGCCGCATATACGCGGGCTCTGGACAAAGGCATAAAAATCGAACATATCTTCAAGGCGATTTCAGAAACATCTGCCGAACTTAAAAGAACAAGCTTACAAGTTCCGATTGTAGCGATGGTTTCAGCAAGCATCATCCACAGGTTTGGCAAAGAAAAATTCATCAATGAATGCTCCAAGGCCGGGTTCTCAGGATTGATCATTCCCGATCTGCCGGTTGAGGAATCTTTGGAAATTTCAGTTGATATCAAAAAAGCAGGTCTTTGTTTGATTCAACTTGTTACTCCCAACACACCAAAGGAAAGAGCCCTACTCATCCTTTCAGCATGCAGTGGTTTTCTCTATTGTGTAAGTGTTTCAGGAATTACCGGTGAAAGGGATAAAATCCCCGAGGAACTCATTCAAAATCTTGCTTGGCTGAGAAAACAAACCCCGCTTCCCTTGTGCGTGGGTTTCGGCATAAGCAAACCTGAACATGCAAAGGTGCTTCGCGAGCATGCTGACGGGGTAATAGTTGGGAGCGCAATTGTGAAACATATCGAAACCACTGATAAAGCGGGATTGGATGCGGTCAAAAATGCAATCGCAAACCTTTCAGCATCCTTGGTGGGCGCACTTAACCCCTAACAAAAAGAGCTGAAAATTGCAGGAAAGAAAGCGAAGAAAAATCGAACGAGAGTTTGGAGTACCAATAGCAGGCGAAATCCTTGAACCGGAATTCTGGACCCAAACAGCCTTAAAAAAACTGCCTAACCAGGGAACACTTGACCTTAATGAATTATTTGGAAGAACCGCACCATTGATAGTCGATGTTGGTTGTGGGAATGGAAGATTTATCCTTGGTAGTTCAGTCTGGCGGGAATCCCATGATCATCTAGGGGCGGACATTTTACCCGTAGTCATACGGTACGCCACACGAAGAGGTAACCAGCGAGGGCTTAAGAATCTTCGATTTTTAGTCACCGATGGCCTAAACTTTGTTGAAAAACTTTTGCCGACGGGATCTGTTACTGAACTTCATTGCTATCATCCCCAGCCCTACCATGATCCGGAAAAATCATTGGAAAGATTACTAACCCCCAGGTTTTTAGCGGCTGTTCACCGTGTTCTTGTCCATGATGGGCAAATTTTCCTGCAAACGGACAGCAAAGCTTACTGGGATTACATCAAATCAATCGTCTCTAATTTCTTTAGTTTCAATGAGAGAATCGGCTGTTGGCCTGATGCGCCCCGGGGTCGCACCAGGAGGGAAATTCTATCTTTAAAAAGAGGCATGAATATTTACAGGGGCCATGGCACAAGACTAAACAATCTCACGGAAAATGACCTGCAAAAATTGGAGTCCGACTTACCCATGCCCTTGTTCACAACGGAAAGCTATCTTCAAAAACTGGATTATGAGGAGAGCCAGTCCAACGAAAAAGAGTGATCCGGAATACAAATTCCGAATCACTCTCTCGATTGATTAAATAAAAGAATTATTTATTCATGCCGGGAAACTCAAGCTTTTCCGCCAATTCTGGGTCCAAGGGTTTGGTTCCCTTGCACTTGGGATACTTTGAACAACCCAGAAAAAATCCTTTTCGACCGGGCCTTAGTTTCATTGGACCGTCGCATTCCGGGCAAGTATCCGTGATCTCGACATCCGGGATCTCCACTTTAGGCGGAGGAGGATACATGATATTGACCTTTTCCTTTAATTCTTCAGGAATAGGTTTGGTACTTCGACATTTGGGATATGCGGCACACCCGAGGAATGGTCCGCGTGGTCCCTTTCGGACATTCATGGGGCCGCCACATTTTTCACAATTCACGCCAAGATCCAATTGCTTCACGGGATTACCCTGGGCATCAACATCCTTGGCATTTTTACATTTGGGATAACCGGTGCATGCGAGAAAAGGCCCTCTTCTCCCCTCACGAATAACCATTGGCTTGGAACATTTTTCACAGGTATGTTCCGTGGGTTTTGTGGTCACTACTGGCACCCCTTCAGGATCAAAGTTCATGGTGGTTTTACAATCAGGGTAACCAGAACAACCCAGGAAAGGACCAGTTTTACCTGATCTTTGCATCATTTGTTTGCCACAACTGGGGCAAATATGTTCGGTAAGAACAGGCTTTTCACGGGGTTCAGTTCCTTCAGCTCTCTTTATGTAATTACAATCGGGATAGCCAGCACAACCATAGAAACGACCACGCCTGCTGTATCTTTCAATGATTTCCTTGCCACACTGAGGGCATTTCTCGGTGGCACCGGGCATTTTTTCCTTGGCATCACTCATCGAGGATGAAAAGGGCCCGAAGAAATCATCCAAGACTTTATTCCTTGGAACAGCTGATGTTTCAATCTGGTCTAATTCCTCTTCCATTTGGCTTGTGAATTTAAGATCCATAACTGTCGGAAAATAATCCACCAGGAGGTCATTCACCTTGATTCCAATTTCAGTCGCGTAAAATCTCCTGTCCTTCACCTCGACATAGGATCTTTCTTGGATTTTGCTGATGATAGTCGCATAAGTGCTAGGGCGGCCAATGCCTTCCTTCTCCAAAACTTTCACAAGACTTGCCTCGCCGTAGCGGGAGGGCGGTTGGGTGAAGTGCTGGCTTCCAACCAATTCCTGAAGATTTAATTTCTGTTTTTCCTTGAGTTCAGGAAGCATAGTGTCTTCCTGTTTGCCACCCGGCGCCAACACTTTTCTAAAGCCTGCGAATTTAAGAATTTTACCCTGTGCCTTGAACAAACCCTTGTCGCATTTGACCTCAACCTGGGTGACAGAAAAAACCGCGGGTTTCATCTGGCTTGCCACAAAACGATTGTAGATCAAGGCGTAAAGCTTAGCCTGTTCAAGGGGGATAAGACCTGCCACTTTTTCCGGAGTATAACTTAAATCAGTGGGCCTTATGGCTTCATGCGCTTCCTGGGCGCTTTTTCCCGAGGCAAACTTATTGGGATTTGCAGGAAGATAATCCGCCCCATGTTTCGAACTTATAAGTTCCCTGCAGGACTTCAAAGCATCATCGGAAACCCGAGTGCTGTCTGTTCGCATGTAGGTTATGAGCGCGATCGATCCCTCACTACCCAAATCAACCCCTTGATAAAGCCTCTGGGCGATCCCCATGGTGCGCTTGGCAGTGTAACGCATGCGGATACTGGCTTGCTGCTGCAGGGTGCTTGTTGTGAAAGGTGGCGGGGCTTTTTCCTCCCTGTCTTTTTGCTCTAGCTTGGAAACTTCATAGGCACCTTTTTCAAGAATTCCGGCAATTTCCAAGGTGTTTTCTTCATTTGTGGTGGAAAATTTCCGGCCATCCCATTCAGTTAATTCAGCCTTAAAGACCCCCTCGGGAAGATCATTTGAACCTGGTGTTTCTTCCGCATTGGTTGCCTCGGTCTCTGGATCCGGTTCATCCTCATCCTCATTTTCCTTCTCGGAACCCTTGGCTTTTTTTATCGTCAAAAGGTTTTTCTTGGTCGACTTACCCTGTGTTGAAAGGGTGGCAATTATGCGCCAATATTCTTCGGGCTTGAATGCCTGAATTTCTTTTTCACGGTCCACAATAAGGCGCACTGCCACAGATTGAACCCTACCTGCACTCAATTCACGGGCAAGAACCCTGCTAAGCAATGGACTAAGGTTATACCCCACCACCCTATCCAAAAATCTTCGTGCTTCCTGGGCGTTTACAAGGCCCATGTTTATCGCACTGGGGTTGTTGAATGCCTCTGTCACAGCTTTCTTGGTGATTTCATTGAAAGTGACGCGCTTGGTTTTTTTGGGATCCAAGTCAAGGGCTTCACTCAGATGCCAGGCGATTGCCTCTCCCTCACGGTCGGGATCGGGTGCGAGATACACCATGTCAGCCTTGGATGCCAACTTTTTTAGCGCTCCTAATTCTTCCTTCCTGTCAGAAAGGTTTCTGTAGGTTGGGATCCAGCCAGCATCTATGTCGATTCCAAATTTACTTTTCGGCAAGTCACGAACATGTCCCTTGCTTGCGGCAACATCAAAAGAATCACCAAGATATTTCTGGATAGTTTTTGCCTTTGCGGGAGATTCGACAATGACCAAGCTTTTTTTCTTTTTGGGTGGCACTAAACTAACTCCAGACTTTTTGCTTCTGTTTTCATAAAAACCTAGTTAAGATCCAACAATTGAATAAGTTAAGGTTGTATTGAAGGTAAGACCCGCTACAATCCCTAACTTATTGGGATTAGCCAACATTCCATTAATATAGGGTCTTGCGGGGTGTCAAGGCCTAAGACTTAAAAATTTGTGCTATTTTTTTCCGTAAAGGACTCGGACATATGGCTTTTAATCCTTTTGAAAGTTTTCGAAAAAATCAACGTACGCTTATGGCTATCGCTGCAATTGTATGCATGATTGTGTTTGTTTTTTCATTCGGCCAAGGCGATTTATTTCAAACCCTTCAAGAATGGCTAGCCAACCGTACCAGGCCGGGGATGCAAGTCGCCACCTTGTATGGGGAACCTGTTTATGAGTCAAAATTAGATAAAATCGCGCGTCAAAGAGACCTTGCGAACAGCTTCATGATTCGAACAACCGCCATGGGTGTTAACATGGCAATGACTGAACTTGAAAAACAGCAAAAAGATATAAAAGAGGGCACAGAAAATCCTTTCGGCAGGGTGATGCAGGGATGGGGAATGCGAAGAAATCCCTTTTTTGCCCAGCAAATGCGACTTCCCCCGGGTTGGCAGGCGATGAGTGTGCAAAATGATTTGAGCTTTCTTTCCGCACAAAGCACCGCGATTAAAAATCCGGACCAAATGCGCACATTGGATACCCTTGCAATATCATTGGGATTTGAGGCATGGGAAACCAACACGGCAATGCGCGGTATTGAAGAGCTTTATTTTGGCGGTGGAAAAAACCCTGAAGATCTACTTGATTTCATGGTTTGGATAAAAGTAGCTGACAGTCTCAAAATAAAATTATCTGAGGAAGAAATCCGCAAGATTATAAATCACGAAGCGGCTAACCAGGAGGTCTGGCCTTCCGGTGCTTCAATCAAGCAAATACCAAGTGCCCAGGGTTTGGCCAAAAACGGTTATTTGAATGAGGATGAATTGGTTTCCATCCTGATAGATGAATTTCGCGTCATGCTTGCGAAAGAATCGATTTTAGGCGAATCACCCGGGGTTCGCAGTTATCGTGATCTTCGAGAACCGATGCAGCGTCTGGGAAATGCTGGAACCCCAAGCCCGACTGAATTTTATAATTTTTTCAAGGATTATCGCGCCAGCCTCGGGGTAATAATGCTCCCCATACAAGCAGAGGATTTCATTGCAAAGGTCCAAGAAGAACCCACTCAGAAAGAAATCGAGGAATTTTACAACTCATTCAAGAATTTCGAGATCAACCCGGGCAGCGACCGCCCTGGCTTTAGACAACCTCGTATTGTCAAGGGTGAATATGCCACAGCCAAAGCTGAGTCACCCGTGTTCAGAAAGAAGGCTGAAGCAAACGCACTTTCACCATTTGTGACCAGAACCCTTGCATTTCTTCAGGCGGACAGTTTTGGAGGATCCATCGGGGCCACATTAGGAACCATTCTGCCTGGATTTTCGCAGGAGCCCATGTATGCGGAATACAGGATATTCAAGGATTCCAGGTCTTCCTGGTTTGATCCGCCATTCTCCTCTTCCGATGTCCTTCACGAACAGAGTATGCAACGGCCTGAATTAGTTGCAGGATTGATTGGCCAAATTGCCGGGACTCATCAAACACTCGGCTCACCATTTCTCAATGCAGCGATTTTTCATGGGGGGGCCTACGCTTTCGAAACTCAGGCCAGGCTAAAAATATTAAGTTCCTCCCTATTGGCTTGCGCCTCCACAAATCCTTTCACTGCAATTTCACTTCCATTTAATTTTGTTCCATCAGTTCCAGAAATGGAAACCGTAATAACCACCCTTTTTGACAAATATCTGGATGTTCTTTCGCCAAGAATGATGCGAGAGAATCTAGTGCTTTTCACAGAAGAACTAGGAAAGTTGAAGAACAAACCTGAAGAGGCGAACAAACTAGTCTCCAAGGGTGTTTCAGAATACGGTTTGGAAATTCGCTCCATGAAATCCGCCAAGCCCTATTTCCAGGTAGGTTCTGACCCAGAATTGACCGATCTTAAAAAATCCTTCATCGAATCCTACCGGGATGCTCCGCAAGCTCCTGAATTCTGGCAATTGTTCTTCCAGGGTAATGGAACTTATGAGACAACCCGTTGGTCTCCCGATGAAAGAATGTTTCAAAATGACCCAAGCAGATGGATATTTTCAAAGGAACCATATTTGATCTGGCGATCCGAGGATATATCGCCAAAGGATCAAACTTTACAGGAAGCCAAACCCGAGATCATCAAGGCATGGAAACTTCAAAAAGCCAGGAAGCTGGCGCGGGCTGAGGCTGAGAAAATTGCTGATGAGGCAAAGAAAAAAACATGGCCCACCACTTACACTGACTTGGTTCGGGAGTCCAAAGGGTATTTTTCAAGTTTCACTGCAAGCAAAAAAGACACCGATCTGAAAGAATTGAGCGGGGTTACCAGAATTCTTCCTCAAAACACAACTGGACCGGGCCAGTCCAAGGTTTACCAACCTTTCCGGATTCCAACAGACATCATTCCTTATCCCAGGAATAATCTTTTGGAGCAACTTTTAACCCTCAAAAAGCCGGGGGAAGCGATGGTTGTCAGGGACCGTCCTGAAAACACTTTCTATGTCACCCTGCTGCTTTCCAGGGCAGAACCAGGCACATCGGAATTCAAGAAAATTTATGAAAACGCCTCTTCAAGATCAAAGGAACCCGACACCTTGTGGCAGATATTCCTTGACCAGTACAGCCGGGACTTCAGGAATGAAACCATGAAAAAACTTAGGTCTCAAGCTTCAAGTAAACTTGATGATAACGGAAGGATTCCAATCGCGGAATCTTACCGAAATCGCAATACGAGGGAAGATTCAGGAAGTTGAAGTCAAGACAAAATCGCCAATGTTGAAAAAGCCGGACTTAATCAGTCCGGTTTTTTTTAAACACCTGCCTCATTCATTTTGGTAATTGTCACATCAGGCCCCTCAATTTTGTGCAGCAAATGCCGGGGGACCGAACAAACGAAAATCGCCTTATCATCAACAAATTCCTGCCTGATGATTTCAGCGTTCGATGCCAGATAGGCAAATAATTTGCCATTCCCGGATGAAGCTTCGACTTTGAGAGTCACAAATTCAGAGCTCAGGGCACTTATCACCGCATCCCTTAGCTGGTCAACACCTTTGTTGGCAGCCGCACTTATGCAAATTGCATTCGGATGCCTTGCCTGCAGCACATGAAGGATGGATTCATCAACAATTTTGTCGATTTTATTTAAAACCAGCAGGGTTGGTTTATCAGCACACCCGAGGTCTGACAGCACTTTTTTCACTGCGATTATATGATCTTCAACATTTGGACTGCTGGCATCAACGACATGGATCAACAATTTCGCCTGCACAGCCTCCTCAAGAGTCGCCTTGAATGAGGCAACCAAGTGATGAGGTAAATCTCGTATGAATCCAACAGTATCGCTAAGCAATACTTTGCCCCATTCCTTGAGACGCCATTGCCTGGTTCTAGTGTCCAAGGTGGAGAAAAGCTTATCTTCCACGCCGACCCCGGCATCAGTTAGCACATTCATCAAAGTGCTTTTACCCGCATTGGTATAACCGACCAGAGAAACAGTATGTTCCCCTTTTCTGGATTGAACTTCCCTCTCTTTCCGAGCTTGAACCTCACGAAGCTTATTCTTCAAGTCGCGGATACGATATCCAACAATCCGACGGTCCTCCTCCAACTGGGTTTCGCCAGGGCCCCGCATACCAATTCCCGCAGCAATTCTTGAGAGATGGGTCCACATTCTTTTAAGTCTAGGCAACGCGTAAACCAGCTGGGCCAATTCAACCTGCAACTTGGATTCCACAGTTCTGGCACGGGTCGCAAAAATATCTAAAATTAATTCACTTCGGTCCAAAACCTTCACTTTTGTGGCTTTTTCAAGGTTTCTTATTTGGGCCGGGGAAAGTTCATTGTCAAATATAACAACATCTGCACCAGTCATTAAAACCTGTTGCTTCAATTCCTCAAGTTTACCTTTGCCAAGATAGGTAGCCGGGGCAATTCCGTGTCTTTTTTGACTAATACCGCCCACAATAATGGCGCCTGCCGAAGTTGCTAAACCGCGAATTTCCTCCAAGGGGTCCTCATTTGGCGGGCGCTCTGTCAAGACAACGCTAACTAAGAAGGCTTTTTCCGATCCCACAGTGATTTTATCGCGTTGAACATCTAGGGTCACGGGTTGAATTTTTCTCCTTAAAATTAGGTCAGGGATCAAAATACCTCTATATATATTATCAAGAAAAGATTAGCATCTCGCTTAAGGTATCCCTAATGAAATTATAGGCTATGAGCTTAGGTTGAACTAAAATCTAGCCTTTATTTCAAAAAGTCAATGAGCATGATTTCTTTAAATCAATGAAAATCATGCTGTATTGGTTCTTAATGCGGTACCCAAAGTTTTGTCTTCCCTAGGCTGGTCTATCCCTGCCTTGGAGGAAACATAGAATAAGTAAGTCAGGCGATTTGTTTGACCGCTTCTTGGAGTCGTGCTTATGGATAATGGCAACAGTGGTGTGAATGGGTCTTCCTCTGCAATTTTGGAATCTCCCTCGACAGGTAATGATGTCGACATGGTGGAAACCCGCGAATGGCTTGACTCCCTATCATCAGTCTTACAAACCAGCGGCATAGACCGCGCTGAATACCTTCTGACCCAGTTACGATTAAAAGCCCATACCGCTGGCGTTAACATTCCCTTCACTGCAAATACGCCCTACATCAACACCATTCCTCCCGGTAAACAACCTGCCTATCCGGGTGACCGACAACTCGAGCGCAAAATAAAGAGCTTGATCCGATGGAACGCCATGGCAATGGTGGTTCATGCGAACGAATTGGATGGAACCCTTGGTGGCCATATTTCAACTTTTGCCTCCAGTGCGACTCTTTACGAAGTGGCGTTTAATCATTTTTTCCGTGGGCCTGAAACTCCCGGGGGCGGCGATTTGGTTTATTTCCAGGGTCATGCATCTCCTGGTATTTACTCCCGGGCTTTCCTTGAAGGCAGGCTTAATGAACAAAACCTGAAAAACTTTCGCAGGGAACTTGAACCTGCGGGTGGTTTGTCATCCTATCCTCATCCATGGCTTATGCCTAACTTCTGGCAGTTTCCCACGGTTTCCATGGGTCTTGGACCCATCATGTCCATTTACCAGGCTAAATTTAACCGCTATCTGCAGGATCGAAAAATTGTTCCCCATTCGGACCGCAAAGTCTGGTGTTTTTTGGGTGATGGTGAATGCGATGAACCTGAAACTTTGGGTGCGATCAACCTCGCTTCCCGGGAACGACTGGATAATCTAATCTTCGTAATTAACTGCAACCTACAACGGCTCGACGGGCCGGTAAGGGGTAATGGCAAAATTATCCAAGAACTCGAGGCTGCATTCAAAGGTGCCGGGTGGAATGTAATCAAAGTAATCTGGGGTAGTGAATGGGATCCTATTATTGCAAGGGACCGCACCGGTATCCTTCTTCATAGGATGAACGAAACCGTTGACGGTGAATACCAAAAATACGCCGTTGAAAATGGCGCTTACCTGCGTGAGCATTTCTTCGGTAAATATCCTGAACTACTCAAGCTGGTTGAAGATTACTCGGATGAGGAACTAACAAAGCTCCGTCGGGGTGGACATGATCCCCTGAAGGTTTATGCGGCATACAAAGCCGCAACCGAGACCAAGGGTATGCCGACCGTGGTCCTTGTGAAAACAGTAAAAGGGTACGGCCTGGGTGAGGCGGGCGAAGGGATGAATATCACCCATGGGCAAAAAAAGCTCAAAGCCAAGCATCTTTTGGATTTCAGGACTCGTTTCAATCTGCCTTTCTCCGATGAGGATGTGAGCAAGGCAAGGTTCTTTCTACCCGACCAAAATAGCCCTGAAATCAAATATCTTCACGAGCGTAGGAAAGCACTTGGAGGATATCTTCCGGTTCGATCATCCAAGGCGCCTGAACTTAAAACCCCAGGGGCGGAGTTCGTCAACCGATATGTCACGGGCAGCGGGGATAAAGCCCCATCCACAACCGGAGTTTTTGTGGACATGCTAGGGCAATTCCTAAAAGACAAGGACATCGGTCCCCGAATTGTGCCAATTATTCCTGATGAAGGGCGAACCTTCGGGATGGATCCCTTCTTCACGACATTCAAAATTTACTCCCATGTGGGCCAACTATATGAGCCAGTAGACGCCAAAATGGCCGTTACTTACCGCGAGGCGACTGATGGCCAGATTCTTGAGGAAGGAATCACCGAAGCCGGCGCCATGTCCTCGTTCATTGCCGCTGGAACCTCATACACCACTCATGGCGTTCAAACAATTCCGTTTTACAGCTATTACTCGATGTTTGGATTTCAGCGGATCGGTGACCTTGCATGGGCTGCAGCAGATCTGCGAACCAGAGGATTCATGCTCGGAGCCACCGCGGGTCGCACCACATTAAGTGGTGAAGGGCTTCAACACGAGGATGGTCACAGCCATCTTGTCGCATCCACCGTGCCTAACCTGGTAACTTATGATCCTGCATATGCTTTTGAACTTGCCATTATTCTGCGCGATGGCATCCGCAGGATGACTGGCCCGAATCAAGAGGATATTTTCTACTACATCACCCTCTACAATGATAATTACCCAATGCTACCCATGCCCCAGGATGCCGAAGAGGGTGTGCTAAAGGGTTTTTACAAGTTGAAAAAGTCATCCATCGAACCCACTGAGGGTAAAAAAGTGCATTTGTTTGGTAGTGGCCCGATCCTTGTCCACACCTTAAAAGCCCAACAAATGCTTGCGGAACAATTTGGTATTGCCGCTGATGTCTGGAGCGTCACCAGCTATCGTGAACTTCGCAGGGAGGCATTGGAAGTGGACCGTTGGAATATGCTACATCCAACCAGCACGCCCAAGGTTTCCTACCTCGAAAAAACATTGGCACAGGAGCAAGGTATTTTCATCGCTGCCAGTGACCATATGCGTTCGGTTCCTGAGATGATAACCCGTTGGGTTCCCGGTGGATTATTCGCCTTGGGAACAGATGGGTTTGGCAGAAGTGAGACCAGACCCTCTCTTCGAAGACATTTTGAAATTGATTCCGAATGCATAACAGTTGGAACGCTGTACCAACTCAGCAAAAAAGGTATGATTGAACCTTCGGTTGTTGCTGAGGCGATTACAAAACTGGGTATTAATCCTGAAAAAATAAGCCCAATGACTGCATGATTATTTTGGTCTAGCCCTGACGATCGGTTGATTTAAACTTACTTACTTGCAAGGATTTTATACGATGTCGATTGAATTCAAACTGCAAGCCCTTAAAGAAAATGTTGAGATAGTTGAAGTTAATGCGGTGAAGGTGAAAGTGGGAGACACTGTAACCAAGGATCAACCTTTGGTTGAAGTTCAAGCCGACAAGGCTGCCCTTGAAGTCCCCTCGCCCGCTGCTGGTAAAATCTCTCAAATTCTCATAAAGCAGGGTGATCAGGTTAAAATTGGCCAATTGATTTTTTTAATTGATCCTGTGGGTTCGAGCAATGGCACCACCAGTCCCGCACCAACTCCCGATAAAACTCCATCGCCTGCGCCTATAGTTGCCCCAACCCCACCCACGGTTGCACCAGCAGCAAAACCGGCACCATCACCCGTGGCATCCAATGATGATAACAAGGTGATTCCTGCTGGACCTTCCACCCGAAGAATCGCTCGGGAACTTGGCGTTGACCTTAATGTTGTACCTGGGACTGGACGGCACGGAAGAGTCAGCGAGGAAGATGTGCGAAACTTCGTGCGAAGCAATGGCTCAGTACCATCCGCTGGGGGTTCTGTATCCGTTCCGCCCCTTCCAAGATTCGAGGATTTTGGCACGGTGGAACGCCAGCCAATGTCAGCCATCCGCAGGGCCACAGCAAAACAAATGTCTCTTTCATGGAGCCTTGTCCCCCATGTAACCCAAAGCGACATATCAGATATCACTGATTTTGAAGCATTCCGAAAGTCCCAGTCCAAGGGGCCCAAATTCACAATTTCTGCATTCGCAATGAAAGCCGTGGTTGTGCTTCTTAAAGAATTCCCAGTGTTTAACAGCAGTATTGATGTTGCTGGAAATCAAATAATCCACAAGAAGTATTACAACATCGGGGTTGCGGTTGACACAGAGAACGGCCTTCTTGTTCCTGTAATCCGGGATGTTGACAAAAAAAGCATCATTCAACTCGCTGAGGAATTGACATCAATCGCGGAGCGGGCCCGACAACGCAAGCTTGACTCAAAAGACCTCACGGGAGGAACCTTCACCATAACCAATCTTGGTGGCATAGGTGGCACCGGATTCACTCCGATTGTCAATTATCCCGAGGTGGCAATCCTGGGTATTTCCCGCAGCAGGCTTGAACCTGTCGTTCACAATGGCCAAATAGTTCCACGATTAATGATGCCTTTGTCCGTGTCATACGACCACCGAGTTATCGATGGAGCTATTGCCGCAAGGTTCACGAGACGGTTGGCTGAAATGCTGGAAAACCCCTACCAGTTGTTGATTCACGCATAGTATTCCCGGCTTATTGGATTATTATTTTTGAATAAGGATTAAATGAATGGCTCAGATTCAAGAAACCCAACTGGTTGTTTTAGGAGCGGGGCCGGGCGGGTATGCTGCTGCTTTTCTTGCTGCTGACCTAGGAATGAAGGTCACTCTCATTGAACTGGGTCCAAAACCCGGGGGCACCTGCTTGAATGTGGGTTGTATTCCTTCAAAGGCTGTGCTGCATGTCGCCAAACTAATTCAGGAAGCCAAGGAGGCGATTCACTTCGGTCTAAAATTCGGCGAGCCAAAGATTGACCTGAATCTGGTTCGTGGCCACTGGCAGAATGTCGTGAGCACATTCTCCACCAATCTGGGTAGACTTTGTGATGCCAGAAAAATCAACTATATCCAGGGCAGAGGCAGATTCACTTCCGCAAACACCATCGAGGTCGAGGGAAAAGGAACCGTCAAATTTGAAAAGTGCATAATCAGCACTGGTTCAAGCCCGACAAAACCTCCCGCCTTCAATCTCCCAACCAATCGCATCATGGATTCTACGGGGGCTCTTAAACTTGAGGACATCCCCGCGAAGCTTCTCGTAGTTGGCGGTGGTTACATAGGCTTGGAACTTGGGTTTGTATACGCATCCCTTGGTAGCAAGGTGACGGTTGTTGAAATGTCTGACGGGCTATTACCGGGTGCCGACCGTGACTTGGTTCTACCCTTGCATCGAAGGCTTGAAACAATATTCCACAAGATTTTCCTCAAGACAAAGGTTGTCAAGGTTGAGGAAGTTGCAAAAGGTATAAAAGCGACAATCGATGGCCCCGAAGTCACTGAGAAAGAACCGATCTTCGACAGGGTTCTAGTTTCAGTCGGAAGAAGGCCAAACACCGGCGATATCGGACTTGAAAAGGCGGGGATTGTTTTGGATCAAAAAGGATTCATCCCTGTTGATGAACAAAGGCGCACTGCTATTGAACATATTTATGCGATTGGTGATGTGGCTGGCGACCCAATGCTGGCGCATAAGGCCACTTTCGAGGGCAAGGTTGCAGCAGAAGCAATCGCAGGGGAACCATCTGTTTATGATGTGAAAGCGGTTCCCGCTGTTATTTTCACAGACCCTGAAATTGCCTGGTGCGGATTGACCGAAACTGAAGCCCAAGCCAAGGGAATTGAAGTGAAACGGGTCCGCTTCCCTTGGGCGGGTTCCGGAAGAGCCATGACACGCAAGCGCACGGAAGGGCTTACCAAGCTATTGGTCGATCCAAAGACTGAACGGATTCTCGGGGTTGGCATCGTAGGCGTTGATGCCGGCGAAATGATTGGTGAAGCAATGCTTGCGATTGAAATGGGCGCTTGCGCCCGTGACCTCGCAATGACAATGCATGCGCATCCCACCCTGTCTGAAACGCTTGCTGAAGCTGCTGAATCCATCTTTGGTCATCCAACGCATGCCATGCCTAAGAAATCATAGATCTTTAAGTCCACCCTAAAAATGAAAGAAGGACGGGATTCATCTCCTGTCCTTCTTTCATTTAAGCGAACAAATTATTGGATTAATTTGGCAGAAGCTCCGGTCCATCTATCACTTTCACTTTAGAGTCCTTCTTAATCGGTTCCAATTTCAGTGGCTCGGGACTTTTTGAAGATGGAACAGGTCTTAACGAGGGACTGGTTCCTGGAACCATCAGATTAATTCTTGAAGTAGGCTTGGCAGGAACCGGGGTACCATTGGAAACTGGCAATGGTGGTATGACAACCGGCGCATCAGCCAGGGGGGGTTCCCCACTTTGAACCGCGCTTTCAATATTTTTAGGCGCCGACCTGTATCCCGCTAGGTTATATTGAAGCAATGAACTTCTTGCCTGGATTCGAACCCTCATAGAAGCATCTTTGCTGACTGCATTTTCAAGAGCTTGTCCAACCAATGGTGATACAGGCCTGATTTTACTTAGAGAAATAGCAGCTTCAGCTCTAACCGATGGTTTCTTATCATTTATCAAAGCTTCAATTAATACAGGAACGATCATTGGAAAAGCAACAGGATCGAACTGCCTGAGTTCAGATGCGGCATCAGCCCTCTTATCCTCATCCCCATCAGATTTAAGAACCCCGATCAACTCGGGAACTCGTTCTGCAGGATTTTTTGCAGGCTTCTTTCCAAAAAACAACCCACCATTGATAATTCCAGCTTGAATGGGACCAACGCTTGCAACTCCAAGCATCATTATCAAAAAAAATCGACTGTCCATGATTCCCTCCAAAACAGCCAAAATAAAACAATCAACCTCTGCGATAGGTTTTAAAATCGACAAAATCGCAGTTTAATCAATCGATATTACAAGACAGACAAAGTTTATTTGCCTCACAGAAACCTCACCATTGATACACTTTGACAACTGCAAAAAATATGTATGGGTTGTAGGAATGGCTTGTGTTGGGAAGAATATAGGGCGCAAAGGAAAAGTCTTCCCAACCGTTAAAATTTAAAGTCCTTAAGACTATGGTTTTTATGTCAAGTAAGGTTATGATAACCAACTGAAATTAATGGTTCAAATTGAAAGGCTTTTGACATGATTCGTATCGGACTGGCTGGCATTGGGTTTATGGGAATGATTCATTATCTGGCAGCCCAAAAATTAAAAGGCGCCCGCGTGACGGCTATCTCCAGCAGGGACTCAAAGAAACTGGCCGGGGATTGGCGGGGGATTAAGGGTAATTTTGGCCCCCCCGGTACTCAAATGAACCTTTCCAACCAAAAAAAATATGAGCGATTTGAAGATATGATTGCTGATCCGGATATCGACATGGTTGATATCTGCTCCCCAACACATTTACATCCAAGCATGGCTATTGCCGCACTCAAGGCTGGCAAACATGTCCTTGTTGAAAAAAGCATTGCCTTAGACACGAAGTCGGCGGATGCGATGGTTAAGACCGCGAAAAGCTGTGGCAAACTGCTGATGGTTGCCCATGTTTTACCTTTTTTCCCGGAGTTCGCCTTTGCCGCCGAAGCCATTAAATCTGAAAAATATGGCAGGCTGCAAGCCGCCCATTTTGTAAGGGTGATCTCCAAGCCGGATTGGTCTGGTGATTTTGATGACAGTAGTAAAACCGGCGGTCCCGCTGTTGATCTACACATCCATGACACCCATTTCATAGGCCTGGTTGCGGGAGTTCCAGGCAGGATATTTTCAAACGGCATCACTAGGAATGATGGCTCAGTGGAATTTCTAACCACTCAGTATTTATATGGGGACAATGGCCCCGCAATCTCATGCAGCAGTGGCTCGCTGAACATGAGCGGGCGAACATTTGCCCATGGATTTGATATTTATCTCGAAAAGGCCACAATAACTTATCATTCCGCCGGCCAACCACTTACTTTACTCACGAAAGATGGAAAAACCAAGCAGCCAACCCTTCCAGGCGGCGGCGACCCAATAATAGCCTTTACCCGGGAAATTCAAGCTGCTGTCAATGGCGTGGTAAAAGGCGTTGAACCAGATTTGCTAAGCGGAACTCTGGCCCGGGATGCTCTGGTTTTGTGCCATAAGGAAATTCAATCTGTGAACACAGGAAAGATAGTGATCGTAGGTTAAACAAAACCCCATAAAGTTATAGCAACCCATCTGCCTCATTTTCCCAAAATGGCAAAATTCGAATTATTATCAACTTTTTCCTAAAGCTAAATCTTTACCTCACCCGAAAAGAAAATACAGACTCAAGTATGATTAATTCGGGTGGGGAATTTCCATGGGTATCAAAAATTTATTTTTTCAGTTCCTGATCCCATTAAGCGGGTTTCTCTTTTCATCCCTTGGATGCCAGATTTATTACCCCTCTGAACCTTTCATTAGAAATCTTCAACCTGATTTTGAAAACCTCACAGATGAATCTTCCTCAGGATCAAAATGCAAGGTGGCTGTTTTTTTCATAGAGGATTTCGATTTCTGTGATTGCAGTGGATTTCGTGAGTTAAACGCCCAAATAAGGGCATCAGGGTTTAACAACACCTATTTTGGTTATCTTTACCATGCACATCAATTCGCAAAGGAAATTGAATCCCTTAGCCAGAAAGATCCAGAAATGCATTTTGTCATCGTGGGGCGTGGACTGGGTGGTTCAGCGGCATATTGGGTTGCGGGCAAGGTAAACCCAATCACAGTCGACCTGCTTGTGACATTGAATTGCCATGAAAAACTTTGGGGAACACAACATCCAAATATCGTGGACAACCTCCATCTTCCTGCCGGGGAAATCAAAACAAAAGAGAACAAGAAATGTGAGGCAGGCAAGGCATGCCCCCCCGAAAAATCGCTGGATGGCCACATGGTCATCGCCCAGATCTCGGAAATCGCAAGACAAATTGAAGAGTCTAAAAAAGGAAAACCCACAGTCAAAGATAACTGGGATTTCCTTAAACCCAAGGAAGATACCCGTAGCAAAAAAACGGGGCAGCCCTCGCCACCCCGCATCCTACAGAATTCAAACTAACTGGGAAAAGAAAGTATCAACCCATAGCCACCGGGTTACGAAGAATTCCCAGGCCTTCGATTTCAACCTCGCAAAGATCGCCTGCCTTGAGATAAACAGGAGGCTTGCGGGCAATACCAACTCCCGGAGGTGTACCGGTAAATATCATGTCTCCAGGCAATAATGTCACAACCTGGGTTAGATAAGCCAAGATCTCACCAACGGAAAAAATAAGCTGGCTGGTGGTGCTATCCTGCATGGTCTGGCCATTAAGCCTAAGCTTGATCCCAAGTTTATGTGGGTCGGGAATCTCATCGCAAGTCACAAGATAAGGTCCGCATGGGGCAAAAGTATCAAAAGTTTTACCCGCCATCCATTGCTTCCCATCTTTTTCCAACTGCCAGTCCCTGGCGGAAACATCATGCCCAATGGTGTAACCAGCGAGCCAATTCATGGCATCCGCAGCCTTAAGATTTTTACCTTTTTTACCAACCACTAGCACCAACTCAGCCTCATAATCAACTTTCGAACTTACTGGGGGTAAAAGAATGGGTTGGTCATGACCAGTCAAAGCCGTGGGAAACTTACTGAAAAGAACCGGTTCCTTGGGAATGGGCATGCCACTTTCAGCAGCATGGTCCTTATAATTAAGGCCAATGCATATCACCTTGTTTGGATCCACAACCGGTGATGCAAAAGCAATTTTGTCGGAAGGAATTTTGACAACCTTGGCCGCCGCCCCCAACCCCTTCACTTTTTTCAACACATCACCACCAGCTTCCAGAATGGCTTTGACGCTGGAGGGCAGTGATGAATCAGTGGCGTTGATGTCAATATGGGCGCCTTCATGAAAAAGCACAGCCCTGTTTCCCTGGGGTGTTTGAATCGTAGCAAGTTTCATAATGAAATCTCCATGGTTAAAAGTTCATTAGAATAGGATACAATTCTTCGTGCTGATTGCCAGCATTAAGATGACTTCCATGAGTAAGGAAGGTATTTTGCCAACAGGCATATTTTCCTGAATGTGCTTATCCTTACCCTGCCATTGAATAAATCGAATTTATTGGTTCGCATCTTGTCTAGAATCGCCTTATAAGTGTGCAACATCGCCAAAAATATTCCGCGGGAATTCCCCTCCAGGAATTGTGGCAACTCCTGGGCTTCCTCATAATATTTCACAGCCCTTGTCGCCTGAAAATCAAGAAGATTGAAAAAGCTTTCATCCCTTACATTCCGGCTTAATTTGATTTCATCATATCCAAATCTGGTAAAGTCTTCCCGGGGCAGGTAGATTCTACCCCTTGAAAAGTCCTCCTTAAAGTCACGGATGATATTGGTAAGTTGCAAGGCGATACCAGCAGACTCTGCTGGGATGAGGGCTTTTTCAGAATTGAACCCCCAAATATGGATGCAACACAACCCAACAACGGACGCAACCCTGTAACAATATTTATAAAGATCTTCAAATGATTCATAACGATGAATATCAAGATCCATCTCAACTCCATCCAAAACATCCATCAGATACCGATGTGGCACCTCATGCCTTTGAACCATTGAGACAAAAGCCGGGTGTATTGGATGGGAAAATTGGCCATTCAATGCCTTCAAGGTGGATTCACGCCAATCACCAAGGGCTTTACGAATAGAACTAATCTCACCAGGTTCATCAGCAATATCATCGGTGATTCGCATGAAGGCATAAAGTGCGCACATGGAATCACTTTTAAATTTGGGCAGCAGATGAAATGTGAGATAAAAATTCCCAGCCTGGGTCTTTGAAATTCTCCTGCAATAATCAAACGATTCTTTTTGGGATAGCATCCTGCCTTTAACTCCTGGGTAATAATCCTTTGACTAGGATTTGGCAAAAAATGGCAGGCGCTTGAAAAGTGATCTGCTGAAAATCATTGTTTTTTCCAATTTGGAAAGTGAAGGTCGAGTATCCCAAACCCTGTATTGCAATGCTTTTATCTTACCAAGAATTGCAAGCCCGCCCTCAATAAACAATTCCAAGTCCACTTTTCTCGAATGAGGCACCATGTTCAACAGGGGGCTTCCCATGAAAAACATTTTTTCAGTCCTTTCAACCAAGTCAGCCATCATGGACTCAAATGCGCCATTCTGCACATGATCAATTAAATCACGATGAGTGTAACCAAATTTCATTCTACAATCCGCAGGAATGTAGATCCTTCCCATGGAAAAATCCCGGGCAACATCCTGCCAGAAGTTTGCAAGTTGCAATGCGGTGCAAATATGATCTGAATAAACGCCTTTCTCTTCATCAAAGCTTTCCCAAAGAATCAGGACCAGTCTTCCCACAGGGTTGGCGGAGTATTTACAATACTTCAACAATTGCTCAAAAGTCTGGTATTCAAGCACCATCTGATCCTGTTCGAAAGCAAAAATCAAATCCTTGAATAATTGCTCTGGAATATGAAATTGCCGGATTGTTGAAGACAAGGCAACAAAAATCGGATGATAAGGCCTTTCAGCATAGCAGTCTTGGAGTTCCGACCTCCACCATTTAAGTAATTTCAAGGCATTCTCACCGCCCCCGGTTTCATCACCAAGGTCATCCGCCCATCTGCAAAAGGAATAAACCGCATGGAAATGTGGAATCAAATTGTGTGGGAGAAGGCGGGAAACAACACTAAAATTTTCATAATTTCCATGGGTGAAATCGCTGCAAAATTTCTGTGAAAATGAAAGTGATGGAAGAGGATAGGCTCTCTCGGGGCCATATTTCTCAAATGCACTTTTAAATAAAGCCTTCATGACTTGATTGTAATCATTCCTTAAACCACTTCCTCAAAAAACACTATTAAAATAAAACAAGACCCTGGATTCACCAGGGTCTTGCTTGAAATATTTAAGTTTTACTTATTGAATGACCACTGAGGTGGTATCTTCAGGAGAAACAGGTTCTCCACCCTTGGAAGGTAACAATTCCTGCCTGTAAATAGGAACATCTCTTGGCGCTTCAATTCCAAGCCTGATTTTACCCCTGTCTATATCAACGACGGTGATACAAACATTTTCCCCGATATAAATCTTCTCTCCAAGTTTACGGCTTAAAACCAACATATCGCAACCCTCCTGCCCGCGAATCAAAGTTGTGCATCATATATCGAATGTACCCCACTATTTTTAAAGATTGGCTTATTCAAATCCATAATATGCAAGGGTTTCCAACATCTGGGTGTTAAAAACCTCACAATCCGAATAGCTGTAACGATTGCATTCCAAATCGCAGGAGATTTAATCCAACAACAGATCAATTCAGCCCTTCGATGCGTAGTGATAAAGATTTTTCAATCATTTCAATCTGGAGGATTTTTTACTTTAATTGGTTTTATCCACCATGATGCCGATGGTTTCTTTTAATAATTGCTGGATTTCCTCATGCTTCATCTCATCAAAATGCCCCAAGGTAAAGCAAGCCACCCTCACCTTGTTATTTTCCCTCAACCAAATCAATGGCTCAACTTTATCCCCCGGCACTGATTTTCCTTCAAGCAATACCTTTGTATCTTTGGAAAGAGGATTCACCTTGTAGAGATGCGAAGCTAATCTTTCATTTTTGATTCGATCCAAATTAATATTTTTAAAGGAATCATTAACCGGCAGAATCTGGGTCAATGAATTGGCTACCTCATGTCCCTGATAATGACACCCCAGCACCTCTTTGTCGAAATCTTTCCACTCCTCATAACCCATGGGTAGCTTTGCGTTCGGTGCAAAACCGTGGGTTGCGGTGCGAATCGCAAGCAGTGGTTTTCGCTTGTTGACATATTCCTTTAGATTCTTCATTTCCTCGGAAGGTATCCCCCTCCTACGCAAACTGAGAACGACCAAATCAGCTTCATCAAGCATACTCAAGCCGGGAAGACTGCCAAAGCGGGCCTCGGATGAAAACCCGAATTGAACCTGGTATTTTTTACCCAGTTGATTTACCGCAAACTCCGGGATCCAAGTTCTTGATTTATATGCATCCTCGGCGGCAATGAATAAAACCCTCGGACGCTTGTCATCCTTAAACCTATACTCAGACCCACCTAATATTTGATTGCTTGTTATTGTGGGGCACCAATATTTTTCAATGTGTTCCACAACCAAGTCTGTGCCCGTGAAATGACTTACAAAGGGTGCTTTTTCAGGGTTATACATGGTATCCGTCAGGTCGCGCACCAGTGCGACTTTCATGCCCTGTTGCACCATCTGCCTTATCGAGAAAGGCCGCCCAAGAACACACATATTAGTATGAACACCCAGAACCAGCACATTGATGATACCCTTTTGCTTCATCAGGTAAAAAGCCTCGGCACTATCCGTGATGGCATCCTGTGGAAAAATCTCGATCGAATCTATCTGCCTGTTCCAGGCCCTGTAGTTTTTACATTTTGGAATGGAATCATCACCACCATCTGAATCATCGATCGGAAGCTTGTCTTCAAGCATTGGGTCAAGTTTACACCATCTCATCAATGGAGTTTTGGTTTGAACCATTGGGGCATTTTTTGCAAGCAGCCTTTGGGGTGTATCCTTGTAAAATTCCAAAGTATCACTTGGGCAATGAATGATGGTTGCACCTTTGTCCCTGATTTTTCTCAGGAAACGATCGACCGTGGGTGCCATCTGTCCAACTCGAATCGAGGCATTATTGCTCCAGTGCTTATCCCACATGTCACAAACAACAACAGCGGTTTTAGTGACATCCCATTTTTCATTCCTCAATTCGGTCGCCCAATCCCTTTTATCGCCTTTTATTTCTTTCTTGGACCTCAAAACCAAGCTTATTTCTTGTTTTTCCTCAGGAAATGACATCCCAATTTCCGAGAAAAGGATGGTTATGAACACAACTAAAACCATGATGGGTGCAAAACGCGCGAGTTGATTCATCGTTTAAATCCCGAAATATAGTTGCCAAAAGGGATCACACTGTGCCACAATATTTCCATGATGGTTTAGTTCACTCCACAATGCAATCAGGAAAATAAAAGCTGATGGGGCTTAATTTCCGAGATCCTCAACATCCAACCATTAACCGCAGGCAGGCTGTCCAAGCGGGCGCCATTGGTCTGCTTGGATTAGGCACAAATCATTTGAATGCCCTTAGGGCTTTGGAAACAAATCCCTCCAAAGCAAAAATCAAGGCAAAATCAGTTGTATTTATTTTCCTGTCAGGCGGCCTTTCCCAGATAGACAGCTTTGACCCCAAACCAAACGCCCCGGAAAATATAAGGGGAGAATTCAAACCCATAGCAACCCAAACTCCGGGTTTTTCGATCTGCGAACACCTGCCAATGCTGGCAACACGCAGTTCCAAATGGGCTTTGCTTCGATCTTTGACTCATCGCTCTAACGATCACTCCGCAGGGCACCTCATAATGCTGACAGGCAGGTCTGAAATCCCCACAGGTTTCGACCCCAGCAAACCCAAGAGTTCAGACTGGCCCTCCATTGCTTCAATCGTTGGCAATATCGCCAAGCCAACTAATAATCTACCTCCCGCAATTGTTTTACCCGAAAGGCTTGTACATACCACCGGGAGGGTAATTCCCGGCCAATTTGGCGGGCAAATGGGCACAAGAGGTGACCCTTGGTTCATTGAGGCATCACCATTTGACCCAAAAGCATATGGGGCGTTTCCGACCCATGAATTCGATCACCAGCAAAGGGAACACAAAGGATTAAAAAGGGCTTTTGTCGCCCCCAATTTATCACTCCCCGAATCACTTACCAACGACCGACTTCAAAACCGATTCTCCCTTATGAAAGTATTGGACAAACAAATACGTGACATGGAATCAATCGCAACGATCAATCAATTTGATCGTTTCCACCAGGGAGCCCTTTCACTTCTCGTTGATCCCAAGATCAGAACCTGCTTCGATATAGCCAAGGCTTCCGAAAAACAGCAGGAACGCTATGGTAAGAATTCCTTTGGCTGGTCGCTGATGATGGCCAGGAACCTGGTGGAAGCCGGAGTGCCATTGATCCAAGTCAATCTGGGGAATAATGAAACATGGGATACGCATGGCAATGCTTTTCCCCATCTCAAGGAAAAACTTCTGCCTCCAACAGATAGATCCCTATCCGCGCTTATCGATGACCTTGAAGAATCTGGTTTATTAAAAAACACACTAGTTGTGATGGCTGGTGAATTTGGAAGAACCCCGAAGATATCTAGTCTTCCGGCCCATTACAAACTTCCAGGAAGAGATCACTGGGGTGCCGTGCAAAGCGTGTTTTTTGCTGGAGCAGGAATTCAAGGAGGAACAGTCATAGGAAGTTCTGACAAGAATGGTGGTTTCCCAGAAACCGAGCCCTACACTCCCGAAAGTTTTGCCGCCACGATTTATCATTCATTGGGAATTCCATCAGACGCTGTTTGGAATGATGCCACACAGCGACCAAACAATATCTACCATGGTTCTCCCATACCCGCATTCTCCTAGTCCTATTTTCAGCTTTTTAATTTCCAGCAATTCGTTACCATATGCGTAATGTTTAATCCAGCGTCAGGTAACCCATGAAGAACATATCTTTTTTCAAATCAATTATTTTACTGATTCTAGCCACTAACTTTTTGTCCGCAGCAGAGCCATTTAAAAATGGCGTGGTGGTTTCAGTCTCACAACCAGGGTCTGATGCTGGCCTTGCAATACTTAAGTCTGGGGGAAACGCGGTTGATGCCGCGATTGCAACGGCTTTCGCCCTTGCGGTCACACATCCTGCTGCCGGAAATATCGGCGGCGGCGGATTCATGGTTGTACACCCTCCTGCAGGCAAAGGGGAACCCACAGTTTTTGAATACAGGGAAATGGCCCCCAAGGCAACTTTTGAAACCATCTATAAAAAAAATGACGGCATGTTCACGCATAAGGTTTCGGGTGTGCCCGGTACGGTGCGAGGCATGGCCCTGGCCCACCAGCGGTTCGGTTCCAAACCTTGGGCCAGCCTTATCCTTCCCGCCATCGAGTTGGCTGACAAAGGATTTCCTGTCAGCAAACAACTTGCCAACTCACTTAATGGCCTTCTCTCAACCTCCAAGGAATTTGCAGAATTACAAAGGGTTTTTAAGCCAACAGGCCAAAAGAATGTTTGGCAGGCCGGAGATATCCTGGTCCAAAAAGAATTGGGAAAAACACTGGAGCGAATCGCCAAATATGGCCCTGATGAATTCTATCTTGGCGAAACAGCTGATCTCATCAACAATGAAATGAAATCAGGCAAAGGGCTCATATCCAAAGAGGATCTTGCCAACTACCAAGCAAGGGAAAGAAAACCGATCAGGATTGATTACAAGGGTTACTCAATATATGGTCCTCCTTCCCCAAGCTCGGGAACAATCACCCTGGGTTTGATGCTTAACATGATTGAGCCGACAAATATTGCAAAAATGGGTCGTTGGTCTCCGGAAACCCTGCATCTTTTGATCGAGACAATGAAACATGCCTTTAGTGAACGCGCCAGGCATATTGGTGACCAGGGATTTGTGGATATTCCCGAAAGCCTTCTTAAAAAAGAATTCGCCAGGGAACTTGCAGCAAAGCTCGACTCTAAAAAAGCCATTCCCAGCATGGAAATAGCGAAGGAAATCCCAATTTCCAAGGAAAGTGACGACACAACCCATTTTTCAGTTGTGGATGGCCAGGGTATGGCGGTAAGCAACACTTACACACTGGAACAAAGCTATGGTTCAAAAGTCATGGTAAAAGGTGCGGGTTTTCTACTTAACAATGAGATGCTCGACTTCAATTGGTTTCCAGGTGAGACAACCACCTCTGGAAGGGTTGGAACCGCACCAAACCTCATCAAACCCGGAAAAAAAATGATAAGTTCGCAAACCCCGGTTATTGTTGCAAAAGATGGTGTTCCCCACATTGTCACTGGTAGCCCCGGAAGCAGGACAATAATCAACACCGTGTTTAATATCATCGTAAACATCATTGATTTTCAAATGGATGCCCAGAAGGCTGTGGATGCCGCCAGGCTTCATCATCAATGGTTTCCAGACAAGGCTTATTTTGAGGAGGCAAACAATCCCATGCACGAGTCAGCAATGAAAAAATTACGTGACATGGGCCACAATATCACAACCCGAAGGCAGGGTGACGCCCATACAATTCTGATAGATCTAAAAACCAAGCTGCTTCATCCCGGATTGGATCACCGAATTGAGGGAGGCCTGGCGGGCTACTAATTATAATGGATCAATTAAGTAATCAAAAAAACTTTGATATTCATGTGAAATACTGGGGAACCAGTGGAAGCATATCGTCTCCCTTGAAGCCCTCATGTGTAACAGAAAAAGTCATAAACTCCATTTGCAGCCTCGCCAGGAACGGACATCTTGAAGAAATCGAC
>SXGQ01289324.1_pt1 | contig 125006 bp, 94 predicted proteins | sample 3178371 | NCBI WGS metagenome assembly SXGQ01 (sample SAMN11356859, study PRJNA531348) | freshwater metagenome | isolation source: freshwater sample F1-20 | place: China: Fuxian Lake, Yuxi | collected 2017-12-25 | reverse complement strand
TTTCTTAGACGCGAGGTATCGCGTCTCTACATTTTTCTTAGACGCGAGGTATCGCGTCTCTACATTTTTCTTAGACGCGAGGTATCGCGTCTCTACATTTTTCTTAGACGCGAGGTATCGCGTCTCTACATTTTTCTTAGACGCGAGGTATCGCGTCTCTACAAGATTAAAACCCTTTCCTCAACCTCGCCACCGGAATCCCCAAGGCCTCCCTATATTTTGCCACGGTGCGGCGCTTCACCACATAGCCTTTTTCAGCCAAGATTTTCTCCAATTCTTCATCGGCATGAGGAGAACCCGCAGGCTCCTGCTCAATAATCTCCCGCAAAATATTCTTTAGTTCTCGTGTAGATATGTCTTCCCCAGAATCATTCATGATTCCCTCCGAAAAGAAATATTTCAATGGAAACATACCAAAATCCGTTTGCACCGACTTCGCCGACACCACCCTAGAGACGGTTGAAATATCCATCCCAATAACCTCCGCAATCTCTTTCATTTTCAAGGGCCTCAATTGTGCATCGTCGCCCGTCAGAAAAAAATCATATTGCTTGCTCACAATTCCCTCCATCGTTTTCAATAAAGTTCCTTGACGCTGCTGAATCGCCTGAATAAACCAAGAAGCCGAATCCAATTTATGCTTAATAAAGGTCACCGCCTCCTTAATGTCCTTCTGCTGCTTATCCCCTTTGGCATAGGTCTGCAACATCTCTTGAAATGCCCGACTCACCCTTAATTCCGGAGCATTTTTGCCATTTAATTTAATCTCTAACTTACCGTCCAAAGCCGTTACAATGAAATCAGGTTGTAAATAAGGAGCCACCTCCCCCACTTCCGTCCCTCCCGGTTTTGGGTTTAAGCGCGTAATAATTTTAATGGCTTGCTTCAATAAAGCATCATCGACGCCCAATTTTTGCTGAATCTGTGCAAAGTGTTTTTTCGAAAACTCATCAAAATAGTGGTCAATCAATTTAATCGCCAAACCATAAGCCGGCTCATCCACTTCCCTGCGATGCAATTGCAGCGACAAACACTCCTGTAAATCCCTCGCCCCTATGCCAGCCGGATCCAATTCCTGCACTTTTTTCAAGATCCCCTCCACCTCCGCATAGGTCGTCATAAAGCCAATCGTAAATTCTAAATCATTGACGATGCTCTCTATATTACGCCGTAAATACCCATCATCTTCCAAGGATCCGATGATTTGTTGGGCCAATAATTGTTCGCGTTCCGTTTTGACAATAAACCCAATCTGCATGAGCAAATATTCCTCGGCACTCGAGACGGTAGCCATCGGGCGCTCCTTCGTCTCCTCATTGGGATCATACGAATCCCCCGCCATCTTATACCCCGAATAATCATCTTGTAAATAATCCCCGATCTCCAATTCCTCCCGCTCCAAATCATCCACCGTTTCTCTTTCCGCTGGCTCATCCAAATCATTTACCTCAGGCCCCTCCTCTAAGGCAGGATTTTCCTCCAATTCATCCTCAATCCGAGCCGCTAATTCCGCGGTCGGAATCTGCAACAACTTGATCAATTGGATCTGCTGTGGAGATAAACGCTGCTGCTGAGAAAGCTTTATTGATAAATTTGACATCTGAATTTAATTGGAGCAAATATAAGCCGATTTACATTCAATGTTAAAAATAATCCTTAATCGTAAATAAATAAAAAATATCCGTTTTTTTAACGTAATTTTGAGGGTTATTGCCCATCTAAAGGGCCTTTTGATTTATTATCGCATGCAAATTAAAGAAATATTAGGTTTAACAGCAGCCAAACAAGCCATCACGGTGAAGGGATGGGTTCGTACCAAACGAAATTCAGCGGCCGTCGCATTTATTGCCATCAACGATGGATCCACGATTAACAACATTCAAGCGGTTGTTAATGAAGGTTCTATCCCCGAGGAAACATTGAAATTAGTGACCACGGGAGCTTGTATCGCCGTTCATGGAATTTTAATTCCCTCGCAGGGACAAGGCCAAAGCGTAGAGGTCCAAGTGAATTCCATTGAAATATATGGTGCCGCAGATCCAGAAAAATATCCGCTTCAACCGAAAAAACACTCCTTGGAGTTTTTAAGAGAAATAGGTCACCTAAGACCGCGTACTAATACTTTTTCAGCAATCTTGCGCATTCGACATGCCCTGGCCTTTGCGATCAATACGTATTTCAACGACCACGGCTTCTTCTATTTACATACTCCCATCATTACGGGTTCTGATGCAGAAGGTGCTGGCGAAATGTTTCGGGTGACTACATTACCTGCCATCAACCCGCCACTGACCGAAGACGGAAAAGTAGATTATAAAGAAGATTTCTTTGGCAAAGAGACTAATTTGACGGTTTCGGGCCAACTAGAAGGTGAATTGGGCGCTTTGGCCTTATCAAAAATTTATACGTTTGGGCCTACTTTTAGAGCTGAAAATTCAAACACGACACGTCACTTAGCTGAGTTTTGGATGGTCGAGCCTGAAATGGCATTTTTCGAACTAACTGATAATATGAATTTGGCCGAAGATTTTACCAAGTTCTTGATTAAATACGCATTAGATCATTGTGGTGACGATATAGCTTTTCTGGAGAAAAGATTATTGGAGGAAGAGAAAATGAAAAAGAAGGAGGAGCAATCGGAATTGACTCTTTCTGAGAAATTGAAATTTGTCACAGAGAATACCTTCGAGCGGTTAACCTACACGGAGGCAATTGAGATTTTATTGCAGTCCAAGGCCCACAAACAAGGTAAATTCAATTACCCAGTCGCTTGGGGAATCGATTTACAATCAGAGCACGAACGCTACTTAGTCGAAAAACACTTCAAAAAACCCGTTATTTTAACGCATTATCCGAAAGAGATCAAAGCCTTTTACATGAAACAAGAGGTGGATGGAAAAACGGTTCGCGCGATGGATGTGTTATTTCCAGGCATCGGTGAAATCATCGGTGGATCGCAGCGTGAGGATGATTACGAAAAACTTTTACAAAGAACAAAAGAAGTGGGAATCGAAGAGGAATCTATTTGGTGGTATTTACAAACGCGCCAATTTGGTTCAGCGCCCCATTCAGGTTTTGGTTTAGGTTTTGAGCGACTAGTATTATTTGTCACAGGAATGAGCAATATACGCGATGTAATTCCATTCCCAAGAACTCCTAAAACGGCCGAATTTTAAAATGTTGAAACAAATGTTCAAAAGTATCGGAATTGCCTTTGACGGAATTATCGACCTTATTAAGAGCGAAAATAATGCCAAAATCCATTTGATTTCAACCATCGTTGTCATCATCGTAGGATTTAAATTGCAATTTTTAGCGATTGAATGGTTGTGGATTTCATTGGCGATAGCCGGGGTTTGGGTAGCTGAATTAATCAATACGTCGATCGAAAAGCTAACGGATTTGATTTCACCCGAACAAAATCCGATCGCAAAAAAAGTAAAAGATTATGCCGCAGGCGCAGTTTTAGTCATGGCGATTTGGGCCATATTTGTTTTTTGTCTAATTTCCTTTCCTCATCTGTGGATGTGGCTAGCATTTTCTAGGTAATATTATGAAAGAATACGGATCAAGCGTTCAGAAATTGGTGGATTATATCATGACCATCGACGAAGAAGAAAAAAGAACCAAATATGCGTTTTTGATGGTGGAACTGATGAAGCAAATTCATCCCAACATGAAAGATTCGACGCAAGATTATTCCAAAAAATTGTGGGATGATTTATTTATTATGTCCAATTTTAAGTTGGACGTCCAAGCCCCATTCCCTCCCCCATCACCTGAATCTTTAGGAAAGGCGCCAAGAAAAGTGTCTTACAATCAGCATAACCTGAAATTCAAACATTATGGAAGGAACGTGGAATTGCTTATTCTACGTGCCATTGCAGAAGAAAAACTAGAAGACAAAAAGGTTTTAGTGGCCTACATCGCTCGGTTGATGAAAGGATTTTATGTGACATGGAATAAAGATTCGGTGGATGATTCCGTGATTTGGCAAAACATCAAAGATATGTCTGAGAATTTACTCGGAACCATCGTAGATGAATTATCGCAGGAAGGTTTAGGCCATGCGCGCGTGGCTAATAATGCGCGAAATGCCTATAACGCTCCGGAATATCCAAATAGCAATAATAACAACAACCGGAATAATAACAATTACCGGAAAAATAACTTCAGAAGTAATAACAACAATAATCGAAACAATAATTTTCGAAAAAAATAATTTATGGCATCATTTAAAGTAACGGGAGGAAAGCGGTTAAAGGGAGAAATTACTCCCCAAGGAGCTAAAAACGAGGCTTTGCAAATTTTATGCGCGGTGGTATTAACCGCCGAGCCGGTCACTATGCACAACATTCCGAACATCCGAGACGTCAATCAATTGATTGATTTATTGGGAGATATGGGTGTGCGGACGCGCCGATTAAGCGAGTCGAGTATGGAGTTTGATGCCTCTCAAGTAAACATCGACTACCTAGAATCTGACACCTATAAGAAAAAAGCGGCAGCCCTTAGAGGTTCCGTGATGTTATTAGGGCCTACTTTGGCCCGCTTTAAAAAAGGCCGAATTCCCTCACCAGGAGGAGATAAAATAGGCAGAAGACGTTTGGATACGCACTTTTTTGGCTTTATGAAACTAGGCGCAAAATTCAATTACAGTCCGGAAGATGGAGGTAATTATGAAGTGGATGCCTCGTCTTTGCAAGGAACTTATATGTTATTAGATGAAGCTTCTGTAACAGGAACAGCTAATATTTTAATGGCGGCAGTTTTGGCCAAAGGAACCACAACGATTTACCATGCGGCTTGCGAACCTTATATTCAGCAATTGAGTAAAATGCTGAATCGAATGGGGGCCAAGATTTCTGGCATTGGGTCGAATTTATTGACAATTGAGGGAGTGGATGTGCTTCATGGCACCGAACATACGATGTTGCCGGACATGATTGAGATCGGCTCGTTCATCGGTATGGCGGTCATGACACAATCGGAGATCACGATTAAGAATTGCCAAATAGCTGAATTGGGCATCATTCCAGATGTGTTTAAAAAATTAGGGATTCAAATGGAATTCAGAGGAGATGATATTTTCATCCCTTCTCAAGAGCATTATGAATTAGAAAATTTCATCGACGGGTCTATGTTGACCATTTCGGATCACCCATGGCCAGGCTTTACCCCAGATTTACTTTCGATCATTTTAGTAACGGCTATCCAAGCGAAAGGAACTGTTTTGATACATCAAAAAATGTTTGAATCACGTTTATTTTTTGTGGATCGCTTGATAGAAATGGGTGCACAAATCATTTTGTGTGATCCACACCGTGCGACTGTAGTTGGATTTGATCGGAAACAAACCTTAAAAGGAATTCGGATGTCCTCGCCGGATATTCGGGCGGGAGTTTCGTTACTAATCGCGGCTATGTCGGCCACAGGAACCTCCATCATCGATAATATCGAACAAATAGATCGTGGATATCAAAATATCGATACCCGACTTAATTCGATTGGTGCTGAGATCGTCCGAATTTAACGCATGGTATTAGCCACATTTTCTGAAAAAGTCTTTAAGACGGTTAAACTCGCATTGCCCATCATCATAGGGCAGTTGGGCATCATGCTCATGGGTTTAGCGGATACAATCCAGGTAGGCCGAATGAAATTTCTGGCGGCGGAAAGCCTGGGCGCATCCGGAATGGCCGGTTCCATATTTTTTACGATTGCCGTGGTGGGTTTGATCTGCATGAACATCGTTTCCCCTATGGTTTCCAAAGCCGCTGCAGAAGGTGATTTACCCGAATGCGGGAATTTGCTTAGGGCTAGTTTGCGTGTTGCATTATTTCTAGCGGTCATCACCATTATCATTTTAGGGATCATAGGACTAAATTACGATTTGTTTGGGCAAACGGCGATCAACAAAAAATTAACACTTCCTTTTTTAGCTTTGATTTCGGCCTCCGTAATTCCCATTTTTACATTTTCAGCGTTAAAAACACTGACGGATGGGCTGCAAAAACCTAGGATCGCGATGACCATTACCTTAATTGCGCTATTGTTAAATGTACTTTGGAATAGCATTTTGATCAATGGTTACGGACCCATACCGGCCATGGGATTAATGGGGGCTGGTATTGCTACCCTAATGGCGCGGATTTTCATGGCCACCAGTTTGGCTATTTATATTTTTACACGGAAAGAATTTAAACCCTATTTAGCTAAAGTGCATGTGCATCATACTCCTTGGGTCCTTGAAAAAACGATTTTGAAAGTTGGCGTACCCAGTGGTTTTCAAGGCTTTTTTGAGATTGCCACATTCGGAATGGCCGTAGTCATGATGGGCTGGATTTCCATCACGTCACAGGCGGCCCATATTGTTGCGATTAATATGGCTTCACTTACCTATATGGCAGCCACAGGAATCGCGGCGGCTGGAGGAATTTTGGTGGGCGAAGATATCGGAAATAAAAGCAAACCGGGTATTTATGTGTCCGGAAATGCTGCCTTATTTCTATCCCTCGTGTTCATGGGCATCTGTGCATTGGTCATGTTTTTTGGCCGAGAATTTTTTGTCACTTCTTACACCAAAGAAATTGCCGTAGTCACTATCGCCGTCCAATTAGTTATTTGGGGAGCGGTATTCCAATTATTTGACGGGGTACAAGCGGTTTCGTTGGGCTTATTGAGAGGATTACAGGATGTAAAATTCCCAACATTGATAACCATTTTTTCCTATTGGGGTGTGGGTATTCCGTTGAGTTATTACTTAGGAATATTTCTAGGCCAAGGAGCTGAAGGCATTTGGATCGGATTAACGGCTAGCCTAATCTGTTCTTCCATTTTACTTACGTGGCGCTTTTATGTCCGCACGCATGGAATTGATTTGGATGCTCTTACCGTAGAGTAGAGACGCGATACCTCGCGTCTTTTAGGTATAAAAAATAACCCTAGGTTTTAAATTTGGGAAACAAAAAAAAGACGCGAGGTATCGCGTCTCTACAGCATTAAAAAAAGACGCGATAATCGCGTCTCTACAGCATTAAAAAGACGCGATTATCGCGTCTTTTCTGAATGTTCTACTAATTAACTGTGAAGTGCTCGTTTAGCGGTTGCCGCCAGACAGGCTTCTTTCATAGCTTCCGTATACGTCGGATGCGCGTGCGACATACGTGCAATGTCTTCCGCTGAAGCCCTAAATTCCATGGCAACAACTGCCTCGGCAATCATGTCAGCCGCTCGAGCGCCAATCATGTGAACACCTAGGATTTCATCCGTTTTGGCATCCGCTAAGACTTTCACCAAACCATCCACGTCCATTGACGCAGCTGCGCGACCCAAAGCTTTGAAAGGGGAAGATCCTTCTTTATAGGCAATTCCGGCATTGGTTAATTCTTGTTCTGTTTTTCCCACGGAAGCCACTTCAGGCCAAGTATACACCACGCCAGGGATAAGATTATAATTGATGTGCGGCTTTTGGCCCGCAATAACTTCAGCTACAAAAACGCCTTCTTCCTCTGCTTTATGCGCCAACATAGCCCCGCGGACCACATCGCCAATCGCATAAATCCCAGAAACTGAAGTTTGCAAAGTATGCTCATCTACGGCAATTCGACCACGTTCATCCGCCACTAATCCTGCCGCAGCTAAATTCAAGCCATCGGTGTATGGCCTACGACCAATACAAACAAGGCAATAATCACCTTTAATTTCAACGGATTCCCCTTTGGAATTTTCAGCTTTGACCGTCACCTCAGATCCTTTCACAGAAGCACCAATAACCTTATGTGATAAATAAAATTCAGCCCCTAATTTGGCAATCGACTTTTGCAATTCCTTGCCCATCGTCTTGTCCATAGTCGGAATCATGCTATCAGCAAACTCAATAAAACTTACTTTTGAGCCCAAACGCGCATAAACAGAACCCAGTTCAGCACCAATAACCCCAGCTCCAATCACGATTAAATGCTTCGGAACTTCCGTCATTTTTAAGGCCTCCGTCGACGTAATAATGCGCTTTTTATCCACCGGAATAAATGGCAAAATAGTAGGTTTAGAACCGGTCGCAATAATGATATGTTTTCCCGTTAAGACCTCTGAACTTCCATCTTCCTTCGTTACTTTTACCGTTTTGGCTGAATCAAAAGAACCTAAACCATGGAAAGTACTAATCTTATTTTTCTTCATTAAAAACGAAATCCCCCCATTCATTTTCTCCACGACGCCCGTTTTCCGAGCAATCATTTGCTTTAAATTAACTTTGGGTTTAGCGATGTCGATGCCATGTTCTTCAAAATGATGTACCGCATTGTAATAATGCTCAGATGAATCCAACAAGGCTTTTGAAGGGATACAACCCACATTCAAACACGTTCCACCCATCACGGCATATTTTTCAATGATAGCGGTTTTTAAACCTAATTGGGCCGCACGAATAGCCGAAACATAGCCCCCTGGGCCTGAACCAATTACAATGACATCAAATTCTTGCATATAGGCGTTGATTAAATATCTAATAATAAACGAGCCGGATCTTCAAGCAATTGCTTCACCCGAACTAAAAAGCTTACCGATTCCTTGCCATCAATAATTCGATGGTCATAAGACAAGGCTAAGTACATGATCGGTCTAACCACAATTTGGCCATCCACCACCACGGCACGTTCCACAATATTGTGCATTCCCAAAATCGCTACTTGGGGTGCATTGATAATCGGCGTAGATAACATAGAGCCAAAAACGCCTCCATTGGTAATGGTAAAGGTACCTCCGCTCATTTCCTCTAAACTCAATTTATTGTCGCGAGCTTTAACTGCCAAACGAACCACTTCCGACTCAATTCCGGCCAATGACAAATGCTCCGCACTGCGAATCACTGGAACCACTAATCCCTTTGGAGCTGATACCGCTATAGAAATATCACAGTAATCATGGAAGATCATTTCCTCGCCGTCAATTTTGGCATTCACCGAAGGGAATTCCTTTAACGCCACACAAACCGCTTTGGTGAAAAAGGACATAAATCCTAATCCCACACCATGCTTCTCTTTGAACTTATCTTTATACTTTGATCTCAAATCCATGACAGGCTTCATGTCAACCTCATTAAAAGTGGTCAACATCGCCGTTTCATTCTTCACGGCAACTAATCGGCGAGCGACTGTCTTACGCAAAGAACTCATTTTTTCCCGACGAACTCCGCGGGCATCACTTGGGTCATTAGAAACAGCCGCCACAAGGGAAGGAGCTGCAACTGAAGGAGCTGCCTGAGCACCTGGAACTGCATTTTGAGCATCTTCTTTGGTTATTCTACCGCCCACTCCAGAACCTGCAACAGCACTAGCTGCTATTCCTTTTTCATCTAATATTTTGGCAGCCGCCGGAGAAGGATGTCCCGTTGCATATGAACTATCTGCAGCAACAACTGGAGCTGAAGCCGCTGGGGTAACAACCGCAGGGGCAGCAACTGGAGCCGCCGCAACCGCACCTACCGTAATTTTAGCTAATAAACCTCCTATACTAACTACTGAGCCTGATTCGGCAACAATCTCCAAAATTCCAGTAGCTTCAGCAGGCAACTCAAAAGTGGCCTTATCTGACTCTAATTCACAAATTACTTCATCAAGCTTAACCGAATCTCCCGACTTTTTATTCCAAACAGAAACCGTTACTTCCGTGATGGACTCACCGACTGCCGGAACCTTAACTTCCAAAACCGTTGCATTAGTTGATGGCGCAGCAGCCACCGCAACGGGTGCAGGTGTTGCATCCGCTTGCACAACAGGCGCAGCAGGAGCCGCTTCAGCCACGACCGGAGTCGCAGAAATGGAAACTCCAGCAGCAGGTTCAATTGAACATATAACGGCTCCAATGGGCAATACATCCCCCTCAGAAGCCACAATGTGCAATATTCCCTCTGCCTCAGCAGGCAATTCAAAGGTCGCTTTATCCGATTCTAGCTCGCATAAAACCTCATCTAGTTTCACGTAATCACCCTCTTTTTTATTCCAAGTGGCTACGGTTACTTCGGTAATCGATTCACCCACAGCGGGCACTTTCATTTCTATGGCCATGGTATTCGGCTTAATTTAAATTATTCAAATGCTTTATTTACTAAGGCTGCTTGTTCTTCAACATGCACCTTCAAAAATCCTGTTGCCGGAGACGCGCTTTTCTTTCGAGCGATTAACCCCTTAAAGCGAGTCCAACCAAATTCCCTAATGATATAAGACCAACAGCCCATATTTTCAGGTTCCTCTTGTACAAAGTACAGGTCGGCCGATTTATATTTAGCCAATTCTGCTTCAATTTGTTTCAAAGGCAGCGGATGCAATTGCTCGATGCGAACAATCGCCACATCTTTTCTTCCGTCTTTTTCTTGGCGTTCCAATAAATCAAAATAAATCTTGCCACTACACAACAACACTTTTTTAACTTTTGATTTATCAGCAAATCCATCTCCAATAACTTCTTGGAATTTACCCTTCGTAAATTCTTCAATCGGTGACATCACTTTAGGGTGACGAAATATCGATTTAGGAGACATCACGATCAGTGGCTTTCTGAATTCCCATGTCAACTGGCGTCTTAAGGCATGAAATATATTAGCAGGTGTCGTTAAATTAGCGACAATCATGTTGTTCTCAGAAGCCAATTGCAAAAAGCGTTCAGGTCTGGCGTTTGAATGCTCAGGTCCTTGGCCTTCATATCCGTGTGGCAATAACATCACCAAACCATTTTGGGTCCCCCATTTCGACTCATGGGAACTGACAAATTGGTCAATCATGGTTTGAGCTCCATTCGCAAAATCACCAAATTGAGCCTCCCAAATGACTAAAGCATCCGGGTTAGCCAAGGCATAGCCAAACTCAAAACCCAACACCCCATACTCAGATAATAGCGAATTGTAAATTTGTATTTTTTCTTGGCCTTCCTTAATGTGATTTAGCGAACAATAATTTTCATTGGTATTGGCCTCATGCAAAACCGCATGCCTATGTGAGAATGTACCTCTTTGCACATCTTGTCCAGATAAACGAACCGGTTTTCCCTCCAAAAGCAAAGAGCCATAAGCCAATAATTCTGCTGTCGCCCAGTTTAACTGACCTTTAGCAAAATAGCCCTTACGATCTGTAATCACCTTTTCGATTTGCTTTAAAGCAACAAAACCTTTTGGCATCGTAGTTAATGAATTCGCTACTTGGTCTATAGTCTCCTTAGAAATGGACGTTTTAGGAGAACTTTCAAAATCTTTTTCATTGGAAAATCTCAATAAAGACCAACGATTATCTAATTTAAGCGGGATATAAGGAGGGCGAACTTTTTGTTTCACCATATCTAATCGAGCCTGCAACTCTGCCTTGAATTCAGCATCCATTTGCTCAGCTAATTTAGCTTCAATCTCCCCCGACTTAATTAATTTCTGTGTATATACTTCTCTAGGATTCGGATGATTTGTAATGTTTGCATACAAAGTTGGCTGCGTAAAACGTGGCTCATCTGACTCATTATGCCCATTTCTGCGGTAACAAACCATGTCGACAAACACATCCTTGTTAAATTCTTGTCTAAATTCAGCCGCCATTTTTGAAACAAAAACGACCGCTTCTGGATCATCCCCATTCACATGAAATACCGGGGCATCTATAATTTTAGCGACGTCAGTGCAATAAATGGCCGAACGCGCATCCTCAAAATCTGTGGTAAACCCTACTTGGTTATTGATCACAAAATGTATCGTTCCACCCGTAGCATAGCCCTTCAATTTGGCCATTTGGGTTACTTCATACACAATTCCTTGGCCTGCAACCGCGGCATCCCCATGAATTAAAATAGGCAAAACCTTATCATAATCACAATCATAATGTGCATCAGCACTTGCCCGACAAAAACCTTCCACTAACGGATTTACCGCTTCTAAGTGCGATGGATTGGGAGCAAGCTTTAACGAAATTTCATTTCCTTTCGGCGAAATATGTTTACTAGAATAGCCTAGGTGATATTTTACGTCTCCATCGCCATGAATTTGATCCGGCACATTTCCTTCAAAACCATCGAAAATAGATTCGTACGATTTATGCATGATGTTAGCCAACACATTCAATCTTCCTCGGTGTGCCATGCCAATCATCGCCTCTTTCACACCCGAATCAGCAGCCACATTAATGATGGCATCCAAACCAGCAATCGTACTTTCTCCTCCTTCTAATCCGAAACGCTTTTGTCCTAAATATTTTGTACCCAAAAAATTCTCAAAAACAACCGCCTCATTGATTTTTTGAAGGATTAACTTCTTCTCATCTAAAGTAGGCTTGAAGGTCATCGCCTCCTTTTCAATCTTATTTCGCAACCATTCTTTTTGTTGGACATCGCGAATGTATGAATATTCAAAACCAATAGAACCAGCATAAATTGTATGAAGAGCATTCTGAATATTTCTAAGGGTCGTTGGACCCAAATCCATGAAGCTACCCGCTTGGAATACCGTATCTAAATCGGCATCCGAAAGTGAATAGTCAACCAAATCTAAACGAGGCTTGCGATCTTTACGGACACGGACTGGGTTTGTTTGGGCCAACAAATGTCCACGGGAACGAAAAGCCTTGATCAAACTGATCACAGACATCTCTTTTTTAACATGCTGAATATCAGTAGATTGAGTTGCTGTAGCACTTGAACCTAAACTATTTTGAGAGGCCTCCCCTTTCCAGGATTGAGAAAAATCAAAACCCTTGAAAAAATCACGCCAAGAGGTGTCTACCGAATTGGGGTCTTGAATATATGCGTCATACAAATCTGAAATGACTTGTGTATCTGCATTGGCAACGTAGGAAAATGGATCCATATTTATATTTCAAAGGCATAACACCTAAGAATCGTTTCAATGTTTTCTAACTGGTTTAGCTTAAATGGCAATCTTAAAAATCTACGCAATTTACTACAAGCAATGTAATTATCCCATAAAAAAATGATGGATTTTCCATTTAAGTGGACAAATTTCATTTGAAAAAATTCAAATCTAAAATGGTTTAAATTATTCTTTAATAATTTCAATTTTATCTTTCAAAAATCAAAAATATTCCGACTCTATTTAATGCCTAAATTCAGCTAATTTTCCATTTCCCGTGTCGAGTTCATATCGAATAAAGATTTGGTGAAACCCGGAGGCGGTTGTTGAAATGGATGTATTCGCTGATCCACTAATGCCAGCGGGTAAAGTGGAAACATTTTCACCTAAAAAATCATAGCCATAACCCAACTTGAAATTTTTACCTAAGGGTACTTCTACACTACCTAATAAAGCCGGGCTGCCAAGTTCAGATCCTGTATTTTGCCACCAAAGCCCAAAACCCAATCGTTCTTGCCACCAAAAAACACTATAAAGATCAATTTGAGTATCTAAACCTGTAATAAATCGAATAACACTACCCGATTTTAAAGCATTGCCTGACTTAGCTTTAAAAATGTATTGCCCTTTGATGTACATGGGACTTGTCGACTTCCAATTCATTTCTTGCATTTGGACGGCTGGCTGACTAAAAGCTAGGGTGAATTCATCTTGTTTGAGCATAAACCCCCAACCATAAGAACCGGTTAATTCACTCGTACCGCTCCGACCGATGACGGGGTACTGATTGATTCCTAGTTGGCCACCCGCTCTAATTTCCCGACCTCTCCCAAAAGAAATGGATTTAGCCAATAATCCCGCCAAACCTAAGTTGGACGCAATACCACCTAAAGGCATGGCATAGGCTTGGTCCGTATTGTAAGCCAAAAAGCCCATCCCCCAGGAATTGTTTTTGATCGGCCTATCAAACGAGAAATATTGTTGGGACGAGCTGGACATCCCAAACTGCTGAAATAGGGGCTTTTTCCTATATATCCCAGTGGCCGAAATGACCCCACTAGCGCCGGCCTCAGCGGGATTTAAGGCAATTGGCATAAAAGGATACACCATTCGAATAGCTTCCTGCTGGGCTGTTGCCACATTAGCCATTAGACAAAAGCAAAAAAGGAGTATTCGATTAGACATAAATAACTGACAATATGACACCCAAATTATTTTTGGAAAGTAAATTGATAAACGATCATCCAAATTTATAATTTTTAATCGCATAAAAAATGAAAGAAACAGGTAACATCTCCATTCACACCGAGAATATTTTTCCCATCATCAAAAAATTTCTCTATTCGGACCACGAGATTTTCCTTCGTGAGTTAGTTTCCAACGCAGTAGATGCCACTCAAAAAATCAAACGCTTGAGTTCCATTGGTGAATTCAACGGTGAATTAGGCGAGTTGAAGGTTAAGGTTAGTTTCGACAAAGACAAGAAGACCATCACGATTTCAGATAATGGAATCGGTATGACGGCGGAAGAAATAAAAAAATACATCAACCAAATCGCTTTTTCAGGAGCGACCGAATTTGTTGAAAAATACAAAGACAAAGGGGATGACAAAGGAATTATCGGACATTTTGGTCTAGGTTTTTATTCTGCCTTCATGGTAGCCAAGGAAGTTGAGATCGTCTCAAAATCATACCAAGATAAGTCTGAAGCAGCTAAATGGGTTTGTGACGGATCCACCGAATACACCATTTCTGCCGCTAAAAAGAAAACAAGAGGAACAGATATCATTTTGCATATCGCTGAAGATTCTGAAGAGTTTTTAGAGGAATTTAAATTAAAATCCATCCTTGAAAAATATGGCAAATTCCTTCCTATAGAGATTGAATTTAACGAGAAGATCATCAATAACCCGAATCCAATTTGGACTAAAACACCAGCAGATTTAACAGATGAGGATTATTTGAAATTCTATGAGGAGCTTTATCCCTTCCAAGAAAAACCATTGTTTTGGATACATTTAAATGTCGATTATCCATTTAACTTGACCGGGATTTTATATTTCCCCAAGGTTAAAAATGAAATGCAATTGCAGCGTGAGAAGATCTCCTTATATAGTCGACAAGTATTTATTACGGATGAGGTAAAGGATATTGTTCCTGAATTTTTAATGTTGTTACACGGGGTAATTGACTCACCAGATATTCCGTTAAACGTTTCGAGAAGTTTCTTACAAGCTGACTCCAATGTGAAGAAAATTAACAGTTACATCACGAAGAAAGTAGCTGATAAATTGCAAGAGTTATTTAAATCTGATCGTCCAGCTTTTGAAGAGAAATTTGCTAACATAGGCCTATTTGTAAAATATGGCATGATTTCGGATGAGAAATTCATGGAAAAGGCGAAGGATTTCTGTTTAGTTCAGGATACAGCGAATAAATACTTTACGCTGGACGAATATGCAGAAGAAGTCCAAGCTGCACAGACCGACAAAGACGGAAATAAGGTTTATTTGTATACGACTGACCAAGAACAGCAGGATGCCTTTATTCAATCGGCGAGCCAAAAAGGCTATTCAGTTTTGAAAATGGATAATATGATTGACAGTCATTTTATCAATACCATTGAAACCAAAATTGAAAAAACACAGTGGAAGAGAGTCGATGCAGATGCGGTAGATAAATTGATCGACACGGGGATCAACTTAGAAGCTATTTTAACAGATGCTCAAAAGGAATCCGTTAAAAAAGTATTTGAGGATACGCTTCAAGACAAGCAAAAGATTGTTGCCGTAGAAGCAATGTCGCCAGACGAACTTCCAGCGATTGTCACTCAAAATGAGTTTATGCGCCGTATGAGTGATATGTCCAAAACCGGTGGCGGTGGAATGGGGATGTTTGGTGCCATGCCAAATACCTACAACATTACCATTAATGCCAATCACCCATTGATCAGTAAATTGGCCGATTTGAAATCAGAAGATGAGCAAAAGGCTTTAGCAAAGCAAATTTCAGATTTAGCTTTACTTTCCCAAAATTTATTGACCGGCGCTGATTTAACAGCGTTTATCAAACGAACTGTGGGTGGGTTTTAACCATTGATAAAAGGAAAAATAGGTTTTACCTATTTTTCCTTTTTATTCATTTTACTGTTTTCTTACAATCAATTTCTTGGTAGCTACCGAACGACCGTCGATGCTCAACTGATACATATACATTCCGCTATTTAATTCACGCAAAGAAATATGTGTGGTTTTTTGATCTTTTTCCAACACCGCCTCTTTAACTTCTTGACCTAAGACATTAAAAAAGGTCAATTTAACATCCCGTACGGAGGAAGAAATTTGAAAGTCGATGTCAACAAAATCTTGCGCTGGATTGGGATATACATGAGAAACCCAAACGCGATCGTTTGAGAACAAATAATTTTCCGAACTATTTCTATTTTGAATCTGCGCCACTGCCGAATTCCCAACCAATAGGCTTGCAAAAAACAAAAGGCTAAAAAAACAGGTTCGTAAATTATTTTTCATTCCAAAAGATTATTCTCAAAGGTAAGCCTTTCTATTAAATGTGCACGTTAGGCCATCACTCTAAAGCCTATTAATGTCAAATTTTAAGGTTTTTTAACAGTATTTGTGTACTTCACTCGCTCCAACAAATATGTCAAAGTCACTTTTTCCTTATCTCGCCATTTAAATCCATCCAAGTATTGTAAATCTTCGGTCCACTCCTTAGGCGGAATGAATTTAGCTTCTGGCTTGGTGATAAACGTAATCTTCTTGACTTTATTGTCCTCAAAAAATAAATTCATTCGACTGCATTCGACTCGGTTCATCCCAGTCGTGACCTTTTTTTCATCCATCACATAGTAAATACTTTCCCCATTTCCTTCTACATTGACGCGCTTCAACTTACTTTCTGGGTCAAAAAACACCCAAACTTTTCGGCCTTTGATTTGATTAAAATGGTCAGCCGAGTCCTTTGAAATAACAAAAGATTTACCCCGAAGACGCATTTCTTTCAACTTCTGATTCGTTAAAAACAAGGAAATAGAATCCGCTTGTGACTGGGAATCATTCGTCCACAAAATTGGTTTTTGATAAAAGTGAATAACGGAATCCGTCACATCATAGGCAAGTGAATCGCATTTACCCGACAAATCGGATTTATAGAGCAAGACGTTTTTATAGGCATATAATTTACGAATCGAATCCTTTTTGTTGTTTAAAGAAACCAAAGTATCCGCCGTTAAATATAACGTATCCTTCTCCATGATGTTTTTCATTAAGGCATGCCCATATACGCGGGTGAGACCCGTTTTTCCTGCATATCTACCATGATCCCCGGTTAAAATCACTTTTTCCTTTTGGCTCAAAAACTCGACCCTTCCCCTAGCAACGCCTATTTGAGTCGGTGAATCATAAAACAAGGTATCTGCCGACAAAATATATTCATCCGTTTTAGCGGTCGAGCGACCCGTGAAGTTGGACACCTTCGTTTGCGTATTATAGAATCCTGCAGAAGTCAAAACGGTGTCTTTTTTACTGATAATCTCCGTGGGGCAGATAAAATAAGCCTCTTTTGAAGCTGTATTATACCGCAAGGAATCGGCTCGAACTGCACCACCATCTTTGTCGATGACCCGAACTTTTTCCTTAAATAAAAAATTCTTAGTCACCGTATTATAAAATCCTTCCTTGGATGTCAACGTAGATTTCTTGTCAATAATCTTGGCTCCCGTATGGTAAATGGCCATTTTTGAGTTCAAGTCGTAGTCAAGTTTATTGGTATTCAAGATAATGGTATGGTCATCAAGTTTCACGCGCCCCGACATAAATGCTTGGCGCATATCCCCATTGTATAAAGCCGTATCCCCTGTAATGGTCACGGTATCTGCTTGAATGATTTTCACATGGCCATAAGCCTCTACATTGTTGGTCGTCGAGTTCAGAACCGCCTGATCACAACTTAAAGTTGTGGTACCCTGGCGCAACAATACATGCCCCAAAAGCTCCTTGCGCATAACTAAATCTTGTTGATACCCTTTTAAGCTATCCGCCCGTATTAATTCTACTTGGCTTTGCCCCTGACTTATCCAAGGCAAAACCAAAAAGAAAAACATTAAAATTCTAATAATATACGGCATCTTAAAAGCGAATCGTTAATTTCGCTAATTGTTTTGAACGCGCAATTTACCAATTTTATGCTGGAAGATTTTATCAATTTTGTCCAAAAAGAGAATTTATTCAAGCCAGATCAAAAAATACTGATTGCGGTCAGTGGAGGTATTGATTCCGTGATATTATCCAAATTGTTTTCGTTGGCCAAATTTAATTTTGGTATCGCGCATGTAAATTTCAGTTTGCGTGGAGAAGAGTCATTAGCCGATGAGGTATTTGTGAAAAAGTTTGCCAAAACATTAAAAGTACCTTATCACACGATATGTTTTGACACGAATGCTTTTGCTGAAAAGGAAAAGTTGTCGACCCAAATGGCCGCCAGAATTCTTCGCTACACGTGGTTTGAAGAAATCAGAATTAAAAATAAGTACGACTTTATTGCGACCGGTCATCACCAACTGGACAGTGCCGAAACGATGTTGATCAACCTCACTAGAGGAACGGGCTTGGCGGGATTTCACGGAATCCCCATAAAAAATGGGCACATCATTAGGCCTCTTTCTTTTGCAAGTCAGGAGGCAATCTATGATTTTGTGGTAGAGCAAAAATTGGCTTGGCGTGAAGATTCAAGTAATTCTACGACTAAATACCAACGAAATTTTATTCGGCATGAAATTATGCCAAAATTCCAGGAGTTAAATCCACAATTTGAACAAACGCTCGCAGACACCAGTGAAAAAATTCGAAATATAGAACAATGGATCTCAGCGGAATTAAATGAATTCAAAGATACTCGAGTGACCAATGATTCAGATGGCAATATTTACGTGCCTTTTAACGAAGGATTTTCAGTAGAAAAATGGACGGTAATCGCCCAAGAATTTTTACAAGAATTTAATTTTTCTTTTGGTGTGATCAATCAAATTTTAGCGCATCCAGTTGAAAAGGTCGGAAAACTCTTTGAATCGCCAAGTCATATGCTAAACATCGACCGAAATCAATGGGTCATTAGTCCTAAAGATCACGCAGCATTCAAACCAATTTTAATTCAAGAAGAAGATGAGATCGTAGCGTTTGGTTCAAATGAACTACATATTTTTATCGAGGAAAATAATGAATCATTTGTGCCATCTACTTCGCCCAATTTTGCGTGCTTAGATGCAGATAGCTTAGAATTTCCATTAGAAATTAGAAAATATCAAGAGGGAGATTGGTTTTGTCCTTTAGGCATGAATTCCAAAAAACTGATCTCAGATTTTTTAACGGATAAGAAAGTGCCCTTGAACATCAAAAAAAATACGCAAATCTTACTCAGCAAAGGATCTGTTGTTTGGGTGATGGGACATCGAATCGACAATCGGAATAAAGTAAGTGACAAAACGGAAACGGTCATGATTTTAGAAATTCGTACTAAGTAAATTAAGGTCAGTCAGATAAAAATATAAAGCCACCTCAAAAAAGGTGGCTTTTCGTTTATAAAGAGTTTGAATTAAAATCAGTCTTAAAAATTGATGCAAACGTATTACATAATCCAAGTTACTGATAATTAATATATTAATAGAATACCTCCCATTATGATTGATTAAATTACTATGCGCTTTATTTTTGATAATTAAATCTAAGTAAATCAAAAATTCATTTACAAATTAATGCAATTAAAGAAAATACTTTGAAAAGAATGAATGAACATCGATACTGAAAAATGACTCCATACAATCCTAAAATACATCATAGAAAGTCCATACGTCTAAAGCAGTACGACTACTCTCAAACGGGTTTATACTTTATTACCTTGGTTTGCGAAAAAAGAATTCATCGTTTTGGAAAAATCAAAAATGGGAAAATGTTACTTAATGAATATGGGGAAATTGCCTTTAATGAATGGATGAAATTATCTGAACGATTTTCCAAATTTAAAATTAATGTCTTTCAAATTATGCCAGATCATTTTCATAGTATTATTGAATTAGCCGGGGTAAAGAATCAAAGTATAAATGAATCTGTCGGGGCAACCCTCGCGGTTGCCCAAAACACTGATATTGCAGGTATAGTTGGAGCCTATAAATCATTGGTGATAAATAAATGTTTAGTCATATATAAATCAAAAAATATAATAATGGGGAAATTATGGCAACGTAATTACTTTGAACACATCATTCGAAATGATTTGGCATACACGAATATTTCCAACTATATTATAAATAACCCTTTAAAATGGACTGAAAAATAAAGGGGTTTTATTAGGGCAACCGCAAGGGTTGCCCCAACCGAATTAATTATCGAATCAGGTTTTAATAGTGCTACCGCAAGGGTTGCCCCAACCGAATTAATTACCGAATCAATTTTCGATACTGCTCCGTACGAATCGGATCCAATAAACTTAAATATGCGAAGGCTTGTTGGCGCTCCGAAACCGTCGCCTCATCCATAATAGAAAAAATCTCATCCGACTTGGCATCAAAAAATACACGAATATTAGCCGCACCAGGTCTTAATTGGTTCACCGTTCGAATCTGATTCAGCAAATCCAAAATCCCTTTCCTCGCCTCATCAGGCTTTTCTTTAAATGAATCCAATAAAATTCGATGGTAGATATAATTGACTTCGCGCATGCCTTGCACTTGTTGATTAATCAAATTTTCAGCAATCGACAAGCGAGATCGAACGTCCGTAACCACACCCCAACCCGTACCCGAGGTCTGAGCGAGGTTTGTTAAATTATTCAATTTTTGAACAAAGAAATCACCTCCATATTTGCCAAAAGAATCATAGTGATACGCGCAAGACAAATACGCATAATAAGCTAGCAAGGAGCTTAAATTATCAATAAAAGAATTGTCATTGTACGTTATAGGCATCCCTGTTTGAAACTTAAAATTAAAGCTCTTGTCAATCATGTTCAATATGACTGTTTCATAGGACGTCCCATAAACGGGTCTTAGAACCTGGACACGGGCATTTGCTTCAAAATCCCCTTGGGCAGAGGCTTTTGTCAACAATAAATTAATGCTTAATTTGATTTTTTCCTCAGGCGCAAAATTGTCCATGGACCAGCGACGGCCCGATAGAAAATCTTGAGCGGTTCGCTGCAATTCAGTATAAATTTGGGATGATCCTCGCTGTTGGTCGAGCTGCAATTGCTCGGTATTGATTGTAACCGAAGCTTGAAGCTCCTGAGCGTTTAACACTCTGGAGCCTAAGAAGCATAGAATTACAAGTAAAATAGATTTCATAGTGAAATCATTCGGAAAATATTATTTCTCTTCGGTACCCTCTTCACGTAAACGATAATCAACTTTATCCGTTAAAAAATCGTCTATCGCTAAAGCCGATGGCTTAGGCATACGCTCATAATATTTTGAAATTTCGATCTGCTCACGGTTTTCGAAAATTTCTTCCAAATTATCCACAGAAGAAGCGAATTCAGACAATTTGCCCGACAACTCCTCCTTCATTTTGCTTGAGATTTGACGCGCTCTTTGGCCTATAATAGACACAGACTCATATACATTTCCTGTCTTTACAGCAATTTTATCAACATCACGTGTAATGATGGATGGATTTGTTTGGATCTTAGACATCTCGTTATTTTTTAAATTAAGAATGCAAAATTAAATAATTTTTAGGACAAAAACTACTGAGGTCCAGTAGCCACTTTTGACGTATTAGACTTTTCTTTCTCTAACATTGCCTTATACTCAGCTTCTAATTTAGCAATTCGGTCTACCTCCTTATTGCTCAATTCATACATTTTCTCTCCTTCTTTCAAGTAGGCACTTTGTGGATACTTATCGATTAATTCCAAATAAAATTTGGACGCTTCCGCATAACGTTCTTTTTGTTTAGACTCAATTGTACTCTTTGCCAAATCATACTGCGCAAGCACTTTCATATAAGCCATCTCTTCACTATAATCCGAATCAGGGAAATCACGTTGGAAATTGGTAATCTCAATCACAGACGACTTTAAAGAAGCAATATTAAAAGGTGAGGTCTTATAATAAAGCTTCGCTTTTTCATAGGCTTTCTTCTCCAATTTTTTCCTTAATTCCTTAATGATATTGGTACAATCGTCCTTAAACTTCGTCTCGGGGTAATTATTTAAATAGGACTGAATTTCATTAATCGCCGCCAAAGTACCCGTTTGATCCAAATTGAAATTGGGTGAATCTTTATATAAAGAATAGGCCGACATATAAATCGCCTCCTCAGCAAATTCAGAACGTGAAAAAACCTCCGCAAACTTCTTGAAATGTGAACTAGCTAAGGTATAACTACCTAAATTAAAGTCACAATTAGCTTGATAAAAAGTAGCCAACTCCTGAGTCGAATCTCCTTTCATTAAAGGCATAATCTCGTCGAAAAGGATACCTGCCTTAGTAAAATCTTTCTTTTTATAGTAATTGACCGCCGCCTTATACTTGGTAGGCAAATCAGCACTTTTTCTGAATTTCTCAAATTTACCGCATGAACTTAAGCCCATCACAGCAACGAATCCCACTAAAATATATTTTTTCAATTTCATAAGATCGCAAAGATAATCATATTTGTTTTACCTACCGAATTAAACTGACTTACTAAATTGCAAATGATACAATTGAGCATATAAACCATTTAATTTTAATAATTTTTCATGTGTCCCCCGCTCTTTTATCTCCCCTTTATCCATCACCAAAATCTGGTTGGCATGTCGGATCGTAGACAAACGATGTGCAATCACGACCGAAGTTCTCCCTTTCATTAAAGTAGAAATGGCCGACTGAATAAGCAATTCAGATTCAGTATCCACTGAACTTGTCGCCTCATCCAACACAATGATTTTAGGATTATGTACCAGCGCCCGAACGAAAGAAATCAATTGGCGCTGACCCACACTCAACGTAGCCCCTCTTTCCATCACCTCATAGTCATATCCACCCGGTAAACTTAAAATAAAATCGTGCACGCCAACCGCCTTAGCCGCATCCACAATTTGATCCTGTGTTATTCCAGTATCACCCAAATGAATATTATAGGCAATGGACGAACTAAACAAAAAAACATCTTGCAACACCACCGATATATGCTTCCGCAAACTACCTATTTCATAATCCGGCAAGGCCACTCCGTCAATTTCAATCATCCCAGATTGGACATCATACATCCTACTTAATAAGCCAATAATGGATGATTTTCCTGCCCCCGTCGCGCCTACAATCGCCACCGTAGATCCAGGTTTCACTTCAAAACTAACATTTTTAACCACATATTCCGGCTCAATATATGCAAAACTAACCTCCTTGAATTGAATATGTCCTTTCAATTGGTTGGCCAAAACCACCCCATTATTTTGAATATAATCTTCTGAATCCAACAAAGTCAAAATCCTTTCTGTACTAACTATCCCCATTTGTAAGGTATTAAAGCGGTCGGCCAACATACGTATGGGTCTAAAAAACAAATTGATAAACATAATAAACGCAGTCAATGTACCTACCGTAATTTGTTCTTTTAAAATATAAGTAGAAGCCATCCAAACGATTAATCCCGAACCCACAGCGGCAATGACATCAGCTACGGGGAAATATAAGGAATAGGCTAAAATCCCTTTGATATTAGCATCACGATGAGCCATGTTAATCCGATCAAACTTCTTTAATTCCCGCTCTTCGGCATGAAAAAGTTGGACCACCATCATGCCCGAAATATGTTCTTGCACAAATGAATTCAGATTTGCTACGGCTAAGCGAACCTCATTAAACGATTTTTTAATGTACTCTTTAAACACATACGTAGAAAAAACCATAAAAGGTACCGTGGCTAAAATAACGAGTGTCAAACGCCAATCCGTATAAAACATGACGCCTACAATCAAAACCAACTGCAGTAAATCACCGGCAATGGAGGCCAATCCCTCAGAAAAAACATCATTTAATGTTTCTATATCCGAAACCGTCCTGGTCACCAATCGGCCGATCGGCGTATGATCAAAAAAGGACAATTTGAGATGTACAATTTTATTGTATAATTGAACACGAATATCTTTAATCACTGTTTGCCCCAAATAACCCGCCAAATAACTTGTAGAAAATTGTAAGCCCGTATGTAAAAACAACACCCCAAGCATGTAAAAAAACATTCGAATAAGATTGGAAATTTGATCCGCTGAAACATAGTGATCTAACGTATAGCGAATCAATAAGGGAACGGCTGGAGAAACAGCAGCCATGCATAGAATTAAAAAAACCAATAACCAAAAGGTGAATTGATATGGCTTTAAAAATCCATAAATACAGCGAATAATGCGAAGATCAACAATCTTACCTTGAGTGGAATCTTTCAAGACTTAGCATTGGGTTGAGGTAAGTCATCAGAAAAGGTAGGCAATGAGGTTTGGCAAGAACCACACCCTTTTGCACAACCCGCATTTGACTGGGCAAAAAAGGCGTTATACACCATTCTGATCACGTAGAATACAGCTGCAGCAAAAACGATAAAAATCAATACTTCTTCCATCACTAGTCTAAAAACCATTTGCGTTGCAAAGTTGATAAAAATTCATCAAAAATAGGTCCTGCTCCGATAATTTCTCCACTAAAAATCACATCCTCACCCCCACTGAAATTAGTCACCCGACCTCCGGCCTCCTCTATAATTATTTTTCCTGCTGCCACATCCCAAGGCTTTAGATTCGCCTCAAAAAATCCTTCAAATCGACCACAAGCCGTGTAGGCTAAATCAATCGAAGCGGCTCCCATCCTTCGGAGACCATGCGATTTTTGCATTAACTCCTTTAATAAATCCAAGTAACGATCCTGATATGAAAAATCATAATAAGGGAATCCGGTCGCCAACAAACTCGTCGACAACGTTTCAGCAGGCGATACTTGAATAGATTTGTTGTTCAAAAATGCGCCATTTCCTTTAGAAGCATAAAACATCTCATCCTGATTAGGCTCATAAATCATGCCTAAAATGGGCTGCTTGTTATAAATCAATCCCACTGAAACCGCATAAACGGGTAATCCATGTAAGAAATTCGTCGTGCCGTCTAAAGGATCAATAACCCAATAATACCCGTTGCCAACCTCATCGTAAGTAGAATCACTCTCTTCAGCAATAAATTGTGCTGCTGGAAAAATGGCCGACAAACCCTCCTTTAATTTCGATTCGGCTTGTTGGTCTACAAATGAAACCAAGTCATTCGTTCCCTTGTATATGATATCTCCTGATTTTACTTGGCTGATCGCCGACTGAATCCAATGACCTGTTTCTCTCACGCAAGGCAAAGCCTTAGCTAATAAAGCCTTTGAATCCATCATAAATACTATTTAGGAGCGTTTAATTTAGCTACTTTAGGGCTTAATGCTTGAAGCCAATCAGCCACAATTTGTTGCGTTTCCTTCAAATAAACATCTTTTGCATGTTTATCGGCCGTCGATTTCGCTTTCTTATCTGCATCTGTTTCAGAGGCCGTAGGCCCATTGCCACCCGACAATGCATCCTCTACCGCTTGAGCCTCATCCGGTTTTTTCTTTTGATCATCCAATTCCTTTTTCCGCTTGGTCAAATTCAAAGAAATGGAATTGGTTTCTTTTATTTTCTTCCAACGGTTAAAATCGTCTTTTAATTTCACCAAATCTGGTTTCGTTTTCAAACGAACATTAAAGCCCGTTTGCACTTTAGAAAGTACCGCTGGGTTAACATGTAAAGTGGGTGTAAAGATCGTAGAAGCAATCATATCCCAAGGCAATGCGCTTGGCTGAGAACTTTCCCCAAACTCCTCAGCTGAAAATGCAGATGGCATCGCAAAATCAGGACTCACACCTTTATGTTGGGTTGAACTTCCATTGATGCGATAAAATTTCTCTAAGGTAATTTTCAATTGGCCCACAGGCTCTTTTTCGTTGGCCATGTAATTGTCTAAATCAACGACCGATTGAACCGTACCCTTTCCGTAAGATTGCTCACCAACGATTATACCCCGCTTGTAATCTTGAATGGCGGCAGCAAAAATCTCCGAAGCTGATGCAGAAAAACGGTTGATCATAATTGCCAAAGGTCCGTCATAGGATTGCTCAGGATCACGGTCTAATTCTTGGGTTATCTTTCCGTCCGATTGCTTTCTTTGAACGACAGGTCCTTTGGTAATAAACAAACCTGTTAAATCAATTGCCTCAATTAATGAACCTCCTCCATTGTTACGAAGATCTACAATTAGCGCATCGATTCCTTCTTGCTTAAATTCGCCTAAAAATCTCTTTACATCCGATGTGGTCGATTTAAAATCTGCTTCACGCTTTCTTGCTCCCTCAAAATCTCGGTAAAACATTGGAATAGTAATCAAACCTAATTTGATTTTTTTGTCACCTTGATTGAAAACCAACACCTCTTTCTTCGCTGTTTGCTCTTCCAACTTTATTTTTTCACGAACAATTCGGATCTCACTCGTTGGCGAACCTGTCACCCCTGAAGCAGGAAGAATTTTCAAACGGACCACAGTGCCTTTGGGCCCACGAATTAATTTGACAGCGTCATCGGTAAACCAACCAATCACATCGACAAAACTACCATCATCGCCTTGGGCTACCCCAACAATACGGTCTTTGGGATTAATTAATTTACTTCTAAAGGCTGGGCCTCCAGGAACTAAATCCTGAATGGTCACGTAATCGCCTTCTAAACGAAGCGTTGCCCCTATTCCTTCAAAGCTTTGAGCCATATCCTTATTGAACTCCTGGGCTGCTTTCGGTATCATGTAAGAAGTATGCGGATCAATACTCTCCGTGTAAGCATTCATGAAAATTTGGAATACATCTTCCGATTTCGTGCGTGCCATGTATTTTTCCGACCTAGCGTAACGCTCCTTCATCTCACGGACGGCTGTGGTATCCGCCTTACCGCCAATTTTCCAATCTAGGAATTGACGTTTAATATCTTTACGCCAAAAATCGTTTAGCTCGTCCGCAGACTTCGCCCAAACAGCTTTATCTCGATTAGGCTGATACGTTTCATCCGCATTAAAATCAAAAGGCTTATTTAAAACGGCATGAATATAAGCGTAACGCTCCTTGTAACGCGTTTGATACAAATTATAAATTTGGAAAGCAGAAGTTAAATCTCCAGCACTGAGTTGCTCATCGATGGTAAATCTAAATTTTTCCAAATCTTCAATGTCTGAAGCAATAAAAAATACTTTATTAGGATCAAGCTCCTTAATGTATGCGTCATAAATTTTAGAAGATAAAGAATCATTAACAGCTATTTTACGGTAATGATAATTGCTCAAAATCCCAAAAACCAATCGCTCGACCTTTTTCTGAGTTTCTGTTGGTTTTAAATCACCCTCTTGGTAACGGGGATTGCTACTCGGTAAATCTCCTTGCGTTTTGCCGTGAAGAAAAAGGACAAAAATGAAAGATATGGGAATTAAAAGCGGCAGTATCTTCTTCATAAAATTTGCAATGTTTCAAACTTATTTTTCTATTTCTAAAAGTTCTACTTCAAAAACTAAAGCAGAATAAGGTTTAATCGTTTGACCTCCTCCACGAATTCCATACGCTAATTCTTGAGGAATATATAATTTCCACTTAGAACCCACTGGCATTAATTGGAGCGCCTCAACCCAACCTGGTATCACACCTGAAACTGGAAATGATACGGGCTCACCTCGTTGGACCGACGAATCAAACACCGATCCATCAATCAAAGTTCCGTGATAATGAGTCTTAACTTTATCCGTGGCCAAAGGTTTTGGACCTGTGCCCATTTTAATTACTTTATACTGCAAACCACTCGCTGTGGTCATGACAGAATCCTTCTTTTTGTTATCCGCCAAAAACTTTTCACCAGCCTCTTTATTTGGAAAAAATTGTTTCGCATTTTCAGCCGCTTGGCGCTCTTGATTTTTCATCATGAATGTATTCATGATATTTTGGCATTCAGCCTCAGTCATGGACAATTTATTCCCCGTCATTACTGAGGCAAATCCTTTAGCCACCATCTCTACATTTAGGGTTACGCTTTGCGATTTAAAATTTTGAGCTACCAAAACACCTACCGCATAGGAAACGGAGTCTAATGAGGTATTAAATTTCAATGCAGATTTGGATGCGTCTGATGTTGTCGCTTTTGGAGCAACCGCATTAATTTTGGGTTTTGAATTTTTATTAGCAGGAGATTTTGTTTGGGCTAAAGATAAAAAAGTGGATGAAAACATCACAGAAAGAATAATTAGCTTTAAATAAAGAAATTTCATGTTCGTTTAATTAGGTAAAATAATTTTCGAAGATAATGAAAAATGACTCTTTCCCAAGAATTTTAACGCCAATTAACATGGGAATTTGCAAACATAATTTATCATTCTAAAAAAAGTCTAAATTAAAAGGTCTTTTTTTGAGTTTTTTATGGGAATATTCAAATTTCGTGACTAATTTTGCACCCGAATTTAGTACAATTTATCAAAATCAATAAACCACCATTTCGATATGGCATCAGTAAGACCAGATGAAGTTTCAGCCATCCTTAGGGAGCAGTTATCGCAGGCTAAAACGCAAGCAGAATTAGAAGAAATAGGCACCGTACTCCAAGTGGGTGATGGTGTGGCCCGTATTTATGGCCTTTCGAACGTTCAAGCCGGAGAATTAATTGTTTTCGAAAATGGCTTAAAGGCATTAGCCTTGAACTTAGAAGAGGACAATGTAGGAGCCGTACTTTTAGGAGATTCCAAATTAGTAAAAGAGGGTGATACCGTGAAGAGAACCAATATGATTGCTTCTGTTCAGGTAGGTGATGGGATTTTGGGTCGTGTTGTGAATACTTTAGGAGAGCCAATTGATGGTCATGGACCTATCACGGGTACTTTATATGAAATGCCTTTGGAGCGTAAAGCTCCGGGTGTAATTTTCCGCCAACCAGTTACAGAGCCATTGCAAACGGGAATTAAAGCGATTGATGCTATGATTCCGGTAGGACGTGGTCAGCGTGAGCTTGTGATTGGTGATCGCCAAACAGGAAAAACAGCTGTTTGTATTGATACCATTATTAATCAAAAAGAATTTTTCGATAAAGGGGAGCCGGTTTATTGTATCTATGTGGCCATAGGTCAAAAAGCAAGTACAATTAAGCAAGTAGAGCAAACTTTACGTAAAGCTGGAGCGATGGACTACACAGTAGTTGTGTCAGCTTCTGCAGCTGATCCTGCGCCAATGCAGTTTTATGCTCCATTTACAGGTGCAGCCATCGGTGAATTTTTCCGTGATACCGGTAGACCTGCATTAGTTGTTTATGATGATTTATCAAAACAAGCGGTCGCTTATCGTGAAGTATCCTTATTGCTTCGTCGCCCACCAGGACGTGAAGCCTACCCAGGAGACGTTTTTTATCTTCACTCCCGTTTATTAGAGCGAGCGGCTAAGATTAATAGCTCGGACGACATCGCAAGAGCGATGAATGATTTACCTGATTCTATCAAAGGAATTGTTAAAGGAGGTGGTTCATTAACGGCGCTTCCGATCATTGAAACGCAAGCGGGTGACGTTTCTGCCTATATTCCGACCAACGTGATTTCGATTACAGATGGTCAGATTTTCTTAGAGACTAATTTATTTAATGCGGGTATTCGTCCGGCGATCAACGTAGGTATTTCGGTATCACGTGTGGGAGGTAATGCGCAGATTAAGTCCATGAAAAAAGTAGCTGGTACTTTAAAATTAGATCAAGCGCAATTCCGTGAATTGGAGGCCTTCTCTAAATTTGGTTCCGATTTAGATGCATCTACCAAATTAACGATCGACCGTGGTCGTCGTAATTTAGAAATGTTAAAGCAGCCTCAATTTGCTCCTCAACGAGTGGAAGATCAGGTGGCGATGATTTACTTAGCAACGACTGGGGCTTTGGATTTAATTCCTGAGAACAAGGTTCGCGAATTTGAAAAAGATTACATTCAAGTACTTCGCGCTACTGAAAAAGCAACTTTAGATGCTTTAGGTGCAGGTAAATTTGATGACACATTAACCGCTACATTAAAAAGAGTGGGTCAAGAAGTAGGTGCTAAATACGCAGTTTAAAAATTAGAATACGATGGCTTCCTTAAAAGAAGTAAGAAATAGAATTGTATCGGTTAATTCGACCCAACAAATCACTAAAGCCATGAAAATGGTTTCAGCGGCTAAGTTGAGACGCGCGCAAGACGCCATTAGCCAGATGCGCCCTTACGCCAAAAAATTATCTGAAATGATTTCAACCGTATCTGCCCAAACAGAAGCGGGACAATCAAATCCATTTACGGAAGTACGTGAAGTTAAAAACGTATTGATTGTAGTGGTTACTTCAGATAGAGGTTTGTGTGGCGCATTTAATGCGAATGTTGGCAAGGCCACAATGGCGTTAGTGGACGCAAAATACGCAGCTTTACAAGCTTCTGGGAATGTGACTATTTTACCTTTGGGTAAAAAAGGAGGCGAATATTTAGGTAGACGTGGGTACCAAATTTTAGATACCTATACTGATATTTTTTCACGCTTAAATTTTGGCAATGTGCGCGAGATTGGTGAAATGATTTTAACTGATTTTACAGAGAAAAAATACGATGTCGTTGAGGTGCTATTTAATTATTCCAAAAACGTAGCGACTCAAATTATTGAAACTGAGCAATTGTTGCCGATGGTACCTTTGGCAGCGGAAACAAAATCTAGTGCTGTGGATTATATTTTTGAGCCAACAGAAGAGGAAATTATCCAAGAATTGATTCCTAAATCCATTAAGCTTTCGATTTTCAGATCGTTATTAGAGTCCAATGCGTCTGAGCATGGGGCCCGAATGACCGCGATGGACAAAGCCACTGAAAATGCTGGCGAATTAATCAAAGCGTTAAAATTAGAGTATAACCGTTCACGCCAAGCAGCCATTACCAAGGAAATCTTGGAGATTGTGGGTGGTGCAGAGGCTTTATCCGCTTAAGCAATGAAAAAGATTTTGATGATGACCCTAGTTTTAGGGATGATGTTTAACTCCTATGGACAAGGAATAAAAATTCCTGCACCAAGTCCTGGGCAAACAATTAAGCAAGATTTTTCTCTTTCGGCCATAGAGGTCGTTTATTCTAGGCCTGTGATTAAAGGGCGTAAAATATTTGGCGACATTGTTCCTTTTGGTAAATTATGGAGAACCGGCGCTAATTCCCCTACTAAATTCACGTTTGGTGAGGATGTTAAAGTGGCTGGCCAATCGCTTAAAGCGGGATCTTATCAGGTCATGTCCATTCCATCTGAGAAATCATGGGTGATTATTTTCAGCAAAGGAACTAATGGCGTATTTAATTATAACCCATCGGAAGATGTATTAAAAGTAACAGTACCTTCCACAACACTGGCTAATTCAGTTGAATCATTCTCAATTCATTTTTCAGATGTTTCAGCTAACAAATTAAACATTCAAATGGCTTGGGAAAAAACATCCGTTTCCATTCCAGTTGAGACAGATGTAGATTCCAAGATTATGGGTTCCATAGATCGTGTCATGAACATTGATTCAAAGCCATATTTTGAGGCGGCTTCGTATTATTTCGAAACGGGACGGGATATCAAAAAAGCATTGGAATGGGCAACTAAAGCAGCTGAAGCTAATCCAACTGCCTATTGGGTATTTCATTTGAAAGCGAAAATCCAAGTGAAATCGGGTGATAAAGTTGGCGCAAAAGCAACCGCCTTAAAATCAATCGAATTAGCGAAAGCTGGCAAGAACGATGATTATGTAGCTTTAAATCAAAAATTAATCGATAGCTTGTAGATACAGCATACATAAACAGGAAAGCCTTTCTGCGAAGAAGGGCTTTTTTTAGCTAAAAATGAAAGAGGGAATTTTACATAGTACAGGTGAGGAGCAAGAGACAGCGGTTTTAGTTGCCATAACTTCCCAAAAACAAAATGCAGCACAAACGGCTGAATACTTGGCCGAATTAGCTTTTTTAGCCAGTACCTCAGGCGTTTTGGCCTTACATTCTTTCACTCAAAATCTTGCCAAACCTGATAATAAAACGTTTGTAGGGAAAGGAAAGTTTGAGGACATCATGGCTTATGTAATCGATAAGGATGTTGACATGATCATATTCGATGATGACCTTAGTCCATCTCAAGTACGTAATATCGAATATGCCATCGAGTTATTAGGAAAAGAAGTCAAAGTATTAGACCGTAGCTTATTAATTTTGAACATTTTTGCACAAAGAGCGCAAACAGTCCAAGCACGCACACAGGTGGAATTGGCTCAATACCAGTATATTCTGCCACGATTAACGCGCATGTGGTCTCACCTTTCCAAGCAACGCGGTGGTGTGGGGATGAGAGGTCCGGGTGAAAAGGAATTAGAAACTGACCGTCGAATTGCCAATGACCGAATAGCTTTTTTGAAAGATAAATTGGAGGCCATCGACCGACAATCATTCACTCAAAGAAAAAATAGAGATCGGATGGTGCGGGTTTCCTTGGTCGGCTACACCAATGTTGGCAAATCCACACTGATGAGAAAATTAGCCAAGGCTGATGTATTTGCTGAAAACAAACTATTTGCCACCGTAGATTCCACCGTGCGAAAAATATCGTGGGAGGGAATACCCTTTTTATTAACAGACACGGTAGGGTTTATACGTAAGCTCCCTACCCTATTGATTGAGTCGTTTAAATCTACTTTAGATGAAGTTCGAGAGGCGGATGTGCTCTTGCATATTGTCGACATATCACATCCTAATTTTGAGGAGCAGATCGAAGTGGTCCAAGGGATTTTGAATGAAATGGGGGCTGGCGATAAGCCAACAGTCTTAGTATTTAATAAAATTGATTTATTTCCTGTAGAGGAAGTGTATTTTGAAGGGGCTGCGGTCAATGAGGATGGGGAGCCTGAATTAAGTAAAATGGATCGAGTGACTGCTTTTTTAAAGCGCTCACACTGGCAACTAGAGCAACCGAAAACAGTCTTTATTTCAGCAGAACAAAAAAGTAATTTACCTGAGTTGCGCGAGGTGATTTTGAATTTAATCAAAGATAAACACTTTCAGATTTTCCCTAATTGGCTCGAAAGCAACCATTTGCTAGGCCATAGCGATGGCTATGTTCCTGAGTCATAGATGAATTTGAAGTAGGTAAATGGCTTATTGTAAATGATTTTATATTTTTGTGCACGAGTACATTTGATTTTGGCGCTGTAGTTCAACGGATAGAATAGGCGTTTCCTAAACGCTAGATACGAGTTCGATTCTCGTCGGGGCCACCATTTTTTACGACATCATAGGCATTTGCTTTACGCTTGATATGCCGGGGTCGCGATCGACTCGATTCTCGTCGGGGCCACCATATTTCATGACATCATAGGCGTATGCTTTACGCTTGATACGCCGGGGTCGCGCTCGACTCGTTTCTCGTCGGGGCCACCATTTTTTACGACATCATAGGCGTTTGGTTATTTCAAAGAAAATTTTCAATTTTAAACAATTCTTCTATATTGAAACAAAACCATGAAATTATCTGAACGCTTATCCAAAAGTCCCTATTTTTTCAAAGGCAGCCATACATTATTTTTTGATTGGTTTTTAAAATTGATCTTTTCGAAAAAGGTCAACAAAGGGGAATTCATCATAGAGGCAGGAGATATTTGCGACAAATTATTTTACATTGAGAAAGGGCTTATTAGAATCTATCGAATTGACGGCGATAAAGAAATTACTACTTGGTTTACCAAAGAAGGAGATTTTGTTACGACCGTTAATAGCTTTCATTTTGGCCAGCCTTCCAAAGAATATTTTGAGGCTATTGAAGATACCGTGATCTATTACATTAACAAAAAATCGTATTTATATTTAGTTGAGCTGAGTACTAATTTTGCTAAATTTTCGATCCATGAACTTTTTAATAATTTATGTGAGTACCAAAATCAATGTGAATATTTAAGAACACTATCAGCTCCAGATCGGTTAAAGTACATTGAAAAAGAATATCCCTATTTGCTCAAAAGGGTTAAAAATAAATATCTAAGCTCATTTATAAATATTGAAACCACCTATCTATCGAAATTATTGAATCAAAAAATACAGGAAAATGAATAAAAAATCCCTGGTTTAAAAAACCAAGGATTTCCAATACTCCGTGTTCTAAAATATATTTTTATTTTATTAACCCCCAATCAGACAAATCAAAATAATAATCTTCATTCTCTTTAAACCTCTCCCACCTCAACTTAAATTTCTCAAATTGGGGTTCATCACAAGTTAAACTCAATAAAAATTGTTCTCCTTGATGAAGTTCCAACTGGATGAATGCCTCATTATTTGCCAATTGATAATCTAAATTATGATTAGCAATATCTTTCAACAAAACGATTTCAAATCGACTTAAATTTAAAGCTTGATCTGAAGTTTTGATCCTTAAGGCTTTCATAATGATCAAATGTAAAAGGTTTAAAAATAGTAAAAATTGGAAAATCACAACTTTTTCAAAAAAAAATAAAAAAATTTAAACCTAAATTAGAGAGCTGACAATAGCTGACGAAATTTGATATACTTAAAAATCCCAAGGGATTACAAACAATTCCTTAAATTGCGCCAATCCAAAAAACGATGTGGGAAACAAAAGAAAATAAACTGTACAAAAAATTCAAATTTGCGGACTTCTCGGAAGCAATCCAATTTATAAATCAAGTTGCAGAGCTCTCAACCCAGCTAAATCACCATCCAAGCATACTTAACAACTACAATGTAGTGGAGATTTGGTTGTGCACGCACGATGAAAACAATCAAATCACAGCCAAAGATCATGAGCTAGCCAACATGATTAATGAAATCAAATGAAACTATTTTACTCGTTCTAAAGTTAAATAGACTAGCTTAACATTTATTTTGACTACAAAATACACCTATCAAATTGTTTCGGAAAGTCAGTATTTACCCAACGACTGGGATTCCATCGCACAGGCAAATATCTTCCTTTCCACAAAATACCTTCAGGTTTTAGAGTCAGCCGCTCCAGCTAATATGAAATGCCAATATATTGGTATTTTCAATCAAGAAGAACTCATCGGAATCGCTTTGGCCCAATTCATCGATCTTTCGCATTTAGAATCGTATGGTGAAAGAGACAAAAAACTTAAAACATGGGTTCGGAATTATTTGTTTAGCCAGTTTTCATCCAAACTATTGTTTATCGGCAACAACATGCTATCTGGCCAAAATGCCTTTGCTGCAAAAGACCAAGCAAGCATTCCCGAAATCCTACAAACTCTAAAAAAAGCCGCTTTCGAGATCAATCAACATTCAAAAAATCACTTGACTTCTTTTAAAGATTTCATGCCCAGTGATCTTCCAAATTTCGACCAAGCAGTATTTAAAAAGGATTTGAAATTCACTTCGCAACCCAACATGATTTTTGAGATTAATTCTTTGTGGAATCAGGAGGACGATTATGTAAACGGGTTAACCAAAAAATACAGAGATCAATATAAAAGAAGTAGAAATAAAGCGCTTGGCATTGAAAAGAGAAAATTGACCCTCGACGAAATAGAAGACCAACAAGATATCATCTATGATTTGTATTTGCATGTAGCTGAAAATGCTCCGTTCAACACCTTTTACCTTCCTAAAAACCACTTTTATGTGTTAAAGGAAAAACTTAAGGATGATTTCATGCTCTATGGCTATTTCATCGACGGGAAATTAATTGGATTCAATACCTTAATTAAAAATGGAAAAAGCTTAGACACCTACTTCCTAGGCTATGATGAAAAAATTCAAAAAGAAAAAATGCTTTATCTCAACATGCTCTATGATATGATCGCATGTGGGATTAGTTTAAAATTCGAAAACATTATTTTTGGCCGAACTGCACTCGAAATAAAAAGTTCCGTTGGTGCCATAGATACGCCTATGTTCGGATTCATGCGACATAGTCAGCCGTCGATCAATCAATTCCTAGGCCGTATTTTCAACTACCTAGAACCCGAAACTGCCTGGAAAAGACGCAGTCCTTATAAACAGTAAAAATAGTTTTTATAACCTATTTCTTGATGGGCATATTGGCCTGAACTTTTTGTCGCCAATCGATTAATAAACGATGTAATTGATCTCTTTTTGAAGGGAAATTATTTGCTACATCATGTCGCTCACCCACATCATCTTTGAGATTATATAGCTCCAATTGTGAGGATTCAAAATTGTCAACCAACTTCCAATCCCCTAATCTGACAGCACCAGCGGGCCGACCTAATTGGTTTGAAAAATGAGGGTAATGCCAAAATAAAGGTCGAGACTGATCTGTAATATTAGGCTTATTGATCATAGGCCAAATACTAACTCCATCCGACATTTCAGGCGATTTCTGGCCCAACAAATCTAAAATAGTAGCTGTATAATCCGTATTCATGAAATAATTATCATTCACTTGTTTGGAAATAATTTTACCCTCCCAGAACATGATCGTCGGAATTCGAATACCACCTTCATAAACATGCCCTTTCCATTTTCTAAGACTGTCATTTTGAGTCGGAATTGGCCCTAATTCAGGCAAACCCACTCCCCCATTATCCGAAGCAAAAATGACTAAGGTATTATTTAGAAGCCCTTGCTTTTTTAATGATTCCATGATTCGCCCAACGCCATCATCCATACTCTCCACCATCGTCGCATAATAGGGATTGTATTTCCCTTTAAACTTTTCATATTTCAGGAAATATTTATTCAATAAAGTGGCCTTCGGTACGATGAAAACATGGGGTGCTGAATAGCACATGTACATAAAAAATGGTTTTGCGTCATTTTGCTGGCCAATAAACTCGACCGCATAATCACTCAACTTATCCGTCATATAGGTCTTACCGTCATCTTCAAAAACCTTTTGAAAGCTGTTTTCAAAGATTCCATAATGATAATAGTCTAGCCCATTTTTACCAATCATCCTCGCATAATCAAAACCACGATTCCATGGAGCTAAGCTATCTCCAGAACCCAAATGCCATTTCCCGATCATCCCCGTCTGATAACCCATCGATTTTAATCGCTGGGCCAACGTGATTTCGTTGGAGCCCAAATAAGTCTTCCATTGCGCTGGCAATAAGGGAGAATCCTCCTCTATTCGATTCCCAATTAGAAAATTAGTCAATTTTAATCTGGCTGGATGTAAACCCGTCATAATCGCTGCACGAGACGGAGAACAAACCGTACTCGCCGCATAAGCCTGAGTAAATCGGATTCCACCGCTAGCTAGCTTATTTAAATGAGGCGTTTCATTATATGGGTTGCCGTAACAACCTAAGTCCATATACCCCAAGTCATCCGCTAAGATGAAAATAATGTTGGGCTTTTTGGGGTTATCAAATGTGTATGCACTAAAACTCCAAAAACATAAAAAACCTAAAGCCCAAAATTTTCTAGTCATCTAAATCTTTTTTTATGATGGGATACACAAACGCAGCCCGAGTAGGACCTGGGAAAGGTATTTTATCCCCTTTCAAACCATGCCAAAGGACCAAATTAAAGGCCACATCATTATTGGTATCTTCTTTCTCAAAGTTAAATAATTCAGATCTTCGTTGCCATTCATTTCGAACGACGTTTTTAGTACGCAAATCCACATTAGGGGTAATCGCCTTAAAATCACTAGGTTTTGCAACTGAATCAAAAGAACGCCACATCGGCATCGCTGCCGCATCGTATTGTGACATAGGGCTAAGTCCTAAAATTAATTCCATCGTTCTCAACATTGAACTTGTGGAATAGGCCGTATGATCTACATAATTCCGTTTTACAAATCCCCCTGCAACATAGGCCGTACTTCGGTGTGCATCTACGTGATCCGCTCCATTTTGAGCATCATCTTCTAAAATAAAGACCGCTGTTTCATTCCAAATCGGACTTTTAGAAAGGGTTTCAATGAGAAGCCCGACGGCATAATCATTGTCCGCCACATGCGCATACGGGGTAGGCCGACCAATACGCAAACCTTCCGTATGGTCATTTCCTAATCGCAAAGAATTAAACTGGGGAACTCTATTTTCCTTCACCATGGTCTCAAATTCAGTCTTCCAAATCCGTAGACGAGTTGTGTCCATAATGGCCAAACTATAACTTGGGAAAGTGGGATGAAAATGTTTATCCAACACAGGAATAGTTGCTTTTCCATTCGTCACAAACTCACCATAGGTTCTAAAAGTGACGCCATATCGATTGCATAAGTCCCAGATGTATCCACTTTTATTCAATACCACATTTTTCTCTGCATCTCCATAAATTCCTCCCCCTTTGCCGCCATAGCTGGTAGGCCAACTTTTCTCCATGTAATCTGTGGCATAAGCGCCCATGGACCATTGATGCCCGTCGGCGCTTACTTCCGAATCCACATAAAAATTATCCAATAGCACAAATTTTTCGGCAATCGCATGTTGGTTTGGCGTATATTTCCTCCCAAACAAAAGCAAGGTCGTATCCCCATTTCCCCCCTTGACATCAGACAAAACCTGATCATAGGTACGGTTTTCTTTAATCACATAAAACACATATTTAATGGGTGACTTTTGACCCATTTTCATTGGAATTGGAAATCCTGGTGCATCTTTATCCGCTAAATCTGATTTGGTGGGAGAATAAGAAGCATTTCTGTAAACGGCTTTGGAATAGCCCTGAAGGTCTTTTTCCGTAGGACGAGAAATCACACTCATCGTACCTTTAAACATCGAACCAATGTATTGAACCTCTTTCGGGGCATTGACATCTGCTCCATGCAAAATCACTTCTTCCCCATTTTTTATTGGCCTAGGACCATATGGATTCGCCAAAGAAGTATTTCCTTTTCCATTCGTCACCCATATTTTGTTGTTGATAAATTTCACATTAGTCGGAAACCAACCTACTGGTATAAAACCTTTAGGAACACTTTTTCCTGGCGTAGAAACATCAAAAACCGCCAAACAATTATTATCTGCATTCGCTATGTATAAGCTCTTTTTAACGGGATCCATTGCCAAACCATTCGTCGTAGAACCCGATGGCGAATTCGGATATAAAGCCACATCTAAAGTTTCTATTACTTTTTTAGTCTTTAAATTGATCACAGACACCGTGTTATCATTCGCATTACATACGTAAAGTTGTTGGCCATTCGGGCTTATCAACATCTCATTCGGGTTATCCCCTACTTTGATCGGCGTTTTCCAAGCCTGCATATTTAAATCAAAAACAAGCACGTGGTCACAGCCCCAACAAGAAATATATAATTCTTTTGAGTCAGTACTCATCGCGCTCATATACGCTTCGCCATCTAAGCCAAATTGCTTGTCGATTTTTTGCGTTTTGGCATCAATTACATATAACGTACGATTATCGCGCGTTACCACATAAATTTTTTGACGTTTTGCGTCAAAGGTGATTCCAGAAGGCGCAATCCGATTAGGCCAAACGGCTCCTAAAACAATCTCGTCTTTTTTATTCAGTTTATTTTGAATGATTTCATAGCGAACGATCTTATTATCATGACCGCCTGCCGCATATAAAAATTGGTCATCAGGACTGAAAGCCAAACCATACCATGCTTTTGGGATAATAACGGAATCGATGACACGTTCCGATTTTACATCGATTAACATGATGCTGTGGGCGCTTACGCCATTATTCGTTACCGCAACAAATTTCTTAGAATTACTCACCGCGATGTTTAAAGGTAAATCACCTAAACCGAAAGATTTTCCTGCAGAACTTAATTTCCACCCATTAGATAAAGAAACAATTGGAGCCATTTTTTGAGCAGAAATGGCGAAAATATTTCCTAATAATAGGAAAATAAGTAATCGAATTTTCATAGGTATATAGATTATTAATCAAATTTGTACACCTAAAATTAAACATTATTTACACTTTTAAAATAAACGAATCATTAAATAAAAAGTGTTTTCAAAAAATTATCTTCAAATAAAATAGGTGTTACTACAAACGACTTTTCTCTAAGGAGGCAATTTTTTTCTTCATTTTTTGACGCATCTCAATTAACACAGATTTATATTTTGTCTCGTTCACCAAGTTATTTTTTTCTAAAGGATCTTTAGAAAGATCATACAATTCTTCATGTTTTAAATCCTCGCGATAACGGAAATACTTCCATTTTTTAGTTCTAAAACCTTCGCTGGAGGCAATGATATCTACTTTCCACAAATGCTCACATAAAAAATCTACTCTAGATTTAGCTGGAGAAGCGGCTTTGGTGTACCCGGATAAATTCACCCCTTGCCAAGATTTTGGTTGGCTTAATCCCGCAAAACCAAAAATGGTCGGTGCTATGTCGATGTTTAAAACCTCATCTTCAACCACCCGATGTTTCGGATTGCGAGGATCATAAATCATCATGGGTACACGCAATGACTTATCGTACATAAGCCATTTATCGGCAAATTGGCGCTCCCCTAAAAAGTATCCATTGTCACCTAAAAAAATAATAATTGTATTTTTATCTAAGCCCTTTTCAACCAGCAGCTTACGAATTTTCCCTATTTCTAAATCCACCCCTGAAATCATGCGATAATAACCTTTCACACTTTTTTGGTATTTTTCTGGGGTATCGAAGCGCCAGAGCCAACGCGTATGATTTTCGCCGTTACGCACATAGTCAGGCTGAGCCATAAAATCAGCATCAGAGGCCATAATCGGCGGCGGAATAACCACATCTTGATATAAATGATCAACCTCAGGCTGCCAGAAATACTGATCGACTGCAGGGTCATGCGCATGAGGTGCACTAAAACTTAAAGACAAACAAAAGGGTTGGTCGGTCGGCGCGCTTGAAATAAAATCCATGGCTTTTTGCGACGTATATCTAGTTAAGTGAACTGTGTCTTTCCCCAATGTCTTATAAAAATAGCCTCGATGATCCTTGTATTTCGTATTGCGATCATAGTTTTCACCTTGATCGAACATCTGATTGAAAAAGGGATATTCCACGCCGAATTTTCCAAAAAAACCAGTATAATAACCTTGCTTTTTAAGAAGAACTGGGTAGGACTGATCAGCATAAGGCTGTTTTAGGTTACCTTGTTGGAATGTATACAAATGCGTCCGCTCATACAAACCCGTTAAGATACTGGCTCGACTCGCCGCACAAATAGGCGTTGTGACAAAAGCATTTTTGAAATAGATTCCTTGGCTGGCCAATTTATCCATTTCAGGCGTTTTGATGATTTTATTCCCCGCATAACCCATGGCCTCAGCACGTTGATCATCGGTCAAAATGAATATGATATTAGGCTTTTTATTTTGTGCCCGAGTCTCATGGATATTGAAAAAACAAGTCAATAAAAACAACAAAAATGGCAGGCATTTCAACGCACTAGATTTCATAGCTAACTATTTTAATGTAGGATATCCAGATGAGGTATCTTTGATCGGTAATCCTTGATAATTCATTTTAACGTAAGGGACTGTCTCTGTGGCATCGATGACATAATTCCATTTCTTTACATAGTCCAAACCGGGCAAAAATTCATCTTTACGAATTTTCAATTCATTCAATAAATCACGGTCCAGTTTGTTTTGAATAGCTGCAAGGGAAGGCTGGCCGACCAAGTTATTGAGTTGGAATGGATCTTTCGTCCGATCAAACAATAACCAAGGCCCTTTTAAATCACGTACATATATGTAATTTTCAGTCATTAAACCTCTATATTCTTTGCCACCTTTGGAGCGAATCCATTGGCCAAAAGGTTGGACACAAGAAATCAAGGTATGGGTGACATCATTTTTCTTTTTGCCTAATAAAATTTGAGAAAAATCTTTGCCTTCCACGGATTTGGGAACCTCGATACCTGTTAGACCCAAGAGCGTAGGCATGATATCGGGGGAATTAATCAATGCTTTTGATTTTTTTCCGGTAGGGCCAAAAGCCTTCGGATAATGAATCAGAAATGGTACACGAATACTTTCGTCATAAGGTTGTTGCTTATTCCAAGCACCATGAGAACCCATTAAATCGCCATGATCCGCTGTAAACACAATAATGGTATTCTCGTCTAAACCTTGTTCCTTGAGCGTAAAGCGGAGTTGACCTATGCAATCATCAATCGCCGTCATGTGCGCATAATACCCACGAAGATCATTTTGAACCTTCTCTACTTTATCAGCAGGCACATTATCGCGAATCGTAAAGATTTTATTTTCATACATTTTGCGATATTTTTCGGGAGCTGTTTGGTAGGGATCATGCGGAGAACCGATGGAAAGCACTAAAAAGAATGGATCATCTTTTTTCGTCTGGCCTTTTAGGTATTGACAAACATCTTGAGTTTGCGCAATGGCATCATAGGTTTCCCAAACCTTCTTGACAGGCGAATTTCCTTCATAATAGGCTGAGTTATTGTAATCATGCGTGCATTCAAGCGCTTTCCAATAATCGAAGCCTTGTTGGCGACTCGCGGGAATATAAGAACTCCTCCCATGACCATCCACGTGCCATTTCCCTAAATAACCTGTTTGATAGCCATTTTCCTTGAATACTTTCCCAATGGTAGTGCGGTTGGTATCCAACAAAACATCGTTCATGAAAACACCATGGGTCAAGGGATATTGGCCAGTTAAAAAAGAAGCCCGATGCGGTGAGCATACGGGCATTCCAGAAACTGCATGGGTCAAATTAATACTCTTGCTGGCCAATTTATCTAAATTTGGCGTCATCACATTTTTATCACCCGAATATCCAGTCGACTGTGCCCTCCATTGATCCACTAAGATGTACAGGATATTGGGTTTTGTGTTTTTTTGGGCAAAAGAATTAAAACTAAATACCCAAAAAAATAGTAAAAAAAGACTTTTAGAAAAGCATTTTATCTGATTCATTATTAATAGGTTTAGTAGCCTGGGTTTTGGTCTATCTTATTTATAGATACCTCACTAACAGGTATAGGTGCTAATAATTTATTTGAATTTAAGGTATAAGATTCAGGATACAAAAATACCTTAGCAGCTTTTTCTCTTTTACCATGAGCGGTCATCACCTCTGCAGCTTTGCCAGTTCTTTTCAAATCATACCATCTTTGATTCTCAAAACAAAATTCAGTTTGTCTTTCTTTGGCAATTAAAGTTCGTAAGCTAGCGGCATCACTTCCGGTTATTGGGCTAGTTAAACCTGCTCTATTTCTAACTAATTGAATGCTAGGAACTGCTTGGCTTACTTTACCTTGCTCAACTAAAGCCTCGGCATACATTAATAAAACATCTGAATAACGAAGTATTGGTAAATTATCACCACATCGATTATCCGGTGCGGAAATTGGCGCTTTATATTTAGCACAATAAGGAATAGGTTTTACTTTGTTATCCCAGTCTAAGCCATTCCAAAATCCAATAGATACTGCTTTACGTTTATCTCCTGGTTCGAATGCATTAATCAAATCATCGGTCGGCTGATTCCATCCTGCTGATATAATATTAATATTAGGCCTACCTGTTACAGCACCTGCAGAGGTATGTGGAGCAAAAGTAAAAATAAAGTTATTCGCTAATTCAGGACTATTTTCAGAGTATTGGATCGCAAAAATTGTCTCTTTAAAATCCTTTTTGGCGGGATTAAATAGGTCAGCATATTCTGGCAACAATGTATATTTTCCTGATGACATCACAGAGCTTAATGCTTTTTCAGCCTCCGCATGGTTACCAATAGTCAAATAAACTTTACCTAATAAGGCCATTGCCGAATTTTCATTTGCTCGACCATTTTCTTCGACATCTTTAGCTTTTGCAAAAGCTGCTGCAGCTTCTTTTAAGTCTAAGATAATTCGATCATACACTTGAGTATCCTTCGATCTTTTAATGTCAACGGCTGCTTGAGAAGTAACAGGCACTAAAACCAAAGGGACACCACCAAACTGCCTAACAAGATTAAAATAATACAGTGCCCTTAAAAATAGTGCTTCTCCTTTAGATCGATCTTTTAAAGATAATTTTGACCATACAGTGGTTGGACGATCTATTTCGCTTAATAATTTATTACAGCGCGTAATTCCATTATATGACAAATTCCAAAAACCGCTATAAGCTACATTGTCAGAGCTTAAAATAAATTGATCAATAACACCTCTTGAAGCTTCCCCGGTTCGTACATTATTTTGAAAACTTGCATTATCAGAAATTAATTCGGCTAAAATCCAATGCTGATTTTTTTCATAATCCCTCATAGGAACATAACATCCATTGGCTAATAAAATATACTCAACTTCTGTTTGATAAAAACTGCCTTCACTTAGTGTTGCTTTAGGGTAAAGCTCTAAGAAACTATCTTTGCATCCACTTAAAATGATCAGAGCAAAAATTAAAATGATTAAATTTTTCATATTGTTATTCGGTTTATATCTTGACATTAAAAAGAAAGGTTTAGGCCTAAAGATGTAGTGGTGGCTAAAGGATATGATGACATATCAAAGCCCTGAGACAATGTATTATCAATATTTCTTGATTGAGCTTCTGGATTAGCACCTGTATATTTGGTAAACATAGCTAAATTCCTACACGTCAGATAAAGTCTACAAGATTCAAATAATTTTGATTTTTGAACAAAACTAGATGGAACGGTATAACCCAATGTTACATTTGAAACACGTAAAAAAGAGGCATCCTCTACCCAACGAGAATTTACACGGTGGCCCCAACTTGGTGTTAATTTAGGTACTCCATATAGTAAGGGATCACCAGGATTAGCAGCACTGCGCCAACGGTTTACAAAAACTTTACTCACATTGAAGAATCCCTGTAAATTATCCGTTGTTTGTCTCAAACCATTCATTACTTGGCCTCCATACTGACCGTTAAGAATGACACCTAATGAAAAGTTTTTGTATGAAAAGTTATTAGAGAATCCAAAAATAAAATCTGGATGCGGACTCCCTAGCATAGTATAATCAAGAAAGTCACTGATGAGACCATCTCCATTAACATCTTTATATTTGGGATTGCCTTCATACACTTGCGCTGTCTTAATAATAGCAGGATTTGCAACATCAGCTGCTGAATATACTCCTTCCATCACAAATCCAAAAAATTGACCAATCGGCTTGCCTACAACCGTCACGTGTGTAGGATTTCCATCGTTATTTCCAGACAAGACGCGATCTCCATTTTGATTTAATGAAAGAACCATATTCCTATTAATAGCAATATTAAAATTAAAATCCCAGTTGAACTTACCTTGAATAGGGCTTGCGCTCAAGGAAATCTCAACACCCCTATTCCGAACGGTTCCTTTATTTACAATTTGAGAATTAAATCCTGTAATGGCAGGAATGACATCATTCAACAACATATTAGCACTTTCCCGATTATAATAGTCTAAAATCAAGCTAACACGATTATCAAATAATTCAATATCCAAACCTGTATCAAACTGATCAGATTCCTCCCAAGTTAAGAAAGGATTGGAAATACCAACGAATGAAGCGGAAACCTGATTACTTCCAAAAATATAGGAACCAGGGTTTATAGCAGCTAAAGAAGAATAGTTTCCAATGTTATTATTCCCACTCTTGCCTAAACTTGCGCGCCATTTTAAACTGGATATAATTTTACTATCTTTTAAGAAAGCCTCCTCAGAAATGCGCCATGCTACACCAAAAGAAGGGAAGGCGGCGTATCTATTTTTAAGTCCAAACCTTGAGGACCCATCTGTTCTAAGAGTTGCTGTCACTAAATATTTATCAGCAAATGAATAATTAGCCCGACCCAAATAGGAAATCAAACTCCATTCCTGCGCATTTTCGCCCCATGAACTAATAGCTTGAGCCGCATTGATCGTTTGTATTAAATCATTTGAATACGGAGAAGCATTTAAATTTAAACCACTCGTACTACTACGTTGGGTGGTATATCCCACAACCGCATTAAAACGATGTTTGCCTAAATTTTTATTATAATTTAATGTATTCTCAATTAACCAGTCAAATGTTTCAGACCTAGAATTAGAAGATCTACCAGTACCTGCAATCGGCGGAACATTTGCTGTTGATGTACCAACGGTACTTGGCACAAATTGATTGTATTTTGACGAAGAATAAATCGTATTTAAAGATGTTTTAAACTTTAAATCAGGTAATATATTCCATTCTAAAAAGACAGACCCTAAACTCTGAAATTGATTTTGCATTTGGGTCGTATTTTGTAATAAGAATAAAGGATTCATAAAACTCCAAGCCGAATGATATTTGCTCTGAGGTGATCGAACATACGGAATTAATTGACCACTCGCATTATAAGGCGACATCACCGGATTAGCCCATAATGAAACTCCAATCACATCGTCCCTACTAGAATTGGTGTTGGTACGATCCTGGTTAACCAAGGAGTTAAGTAACGACCCTCCAATGGTCACCGTTTTGCTAAGATTAGATTCAAAACCAAGTTTACTAGTAAAACGCTCGACGCCTGTAAACTTTAATGCTCCATCTTGTTTAAAATAACCAAAACTTGCATTGATTTTAGAACCTTGAGTACCTCTTTGAATGCTTAAATTGTGTTCTTGAATGGGAGCGGTTTGCAAGATTAAATCGTACCAGTCCGTTCCATTTCCAACCAATTGGTCTATGTTTTGATATTCAACAGGATAATCTGCTACCGTTGTTTTTCGATTTTCAGCTCTTAATACTGCTATGTCGATTTTATTTCTCTGCATTTCAACAAATTCTTTCTGATTCATTAATTCAGGGCGCCCTTTCTTAGGCACATCCTGCATACCCGTCATCGAAGAAAAATTGATTTGCAATTTACCGTATTGACCTTTTTTGGTCGTAATCATGATGACACCATTAGCACCTCTGGAACCATAAATTGCCGTTGAAGATGCATCTTTCAACACAGAAATAGATTCTATATCATTCGGATTTATTAATAATAGAGGATTAAAGTCTTGATTTAATCCAGCAGAATAAGGCATTCCGTCAATCACATATAAGGGTTCGTTACCTGCTCCTAAAGATCCACTACCTCTAATTCTTACTGAAGTTCCAGCACCTGGCTGACCCGATAATTGCTGAATTTGCATACCAGCCACCTGGCCAATCATTTTTTGATCAATAGTCGACACTGGTAAGTCTTTAATCGTATTTTGATTGATCGTCGCCACAGCACCTGTTAAATCTTTTGCTCTTGCAGTACCATAACCCACAACCACCACTTCAGATAAAGCTTTATTTTCAGACACTAGACTAATGTTGATCATTGATCTATTCCCGACTGCAACTTCTTGAGTGATAAAACCAACAAAACTAAAAGCTAAAACTGCCTTGTCATCGGAAACACTCAAATTATAAGTACCATCAATATTACTGCTCACTCCTTTGTTCGTTCCTTTTATGAGAATATTCACACCGGGGATAGGACTTCCACTTTCGTCAGTAATTTTTCCCTTGATCGTTTTAGGGTCAATTATCAACGATTCAGATTCTTGCTTATTCAATGGAGAATTTGAATTCAGAAGCTCAATCTTAGATTTCGTTAATAAAATTCTATTCTCAATCACTTCATATGAAATCGAATTGGGATTTAGAATTTCATTTAATACGGTCGAAAGTTTTGTCTTTTGTAAATTCAAGTTCATTTTTTGATTTATCTGAACTCGGGTACTATATACAAACTTAACCTCAGCTTGCTTTTCAATTTGAGCTAAAACTGATTTGAAATTAATGTTCTGACCTACAATAGTTACAGAGCGGTTTAAAACTTCTTGGGCCTGTGATTCATGTGCAACAGCTAATGTAGTACACAATAAAACTAGGCAAATTTGACTAAAGGTAATTTTCATAAATAACCACAAATTTTGGGTGTTCAATTGGTGTTTTTTCATAGATTTACAAGTTTTAAATTAACATTTTGAAACATTTAACCCGCCTCAGATTGGCGTTTGTCACGGGTTATTTTATGGGCAGAAAGGAGTATTTCTCCTTTCTGTTTTTTTTAATTACATCCTTCTCCAGTTATAAAAATGACAGTCCCACGTTTTTCATAGGTAGCTGCGATAGATTTACAGATCAAATCTAATTGGGTAAACATTGTTAATCCATTTAAATCCGCCGTGATTTGACAATCATTCGATTTAGGATTAGTTAAAATTATTTCTACCCCATAGTGTTTTGACATCGTTGACAATACAGATTGAAGTGGAGTTGCTTGGAAAATAAGTTGCCCCTTGGAAAAATCCGGAGTCAGAATTGGCAAAGGATTATCCACTATAGTGGGATTAATCGTCTTGGATACAATATCAAAGACAACCTTTTGATTTCTGGTTAAAATAACCCCATTTAAATTGTTGTTATCACTTACTTTATTAGAATATACGGAGACTTTACCGCTTGTGACTGAAACTTCTATTTGATTGTTCCTTGTATTTGATTTTACCCAGAAACTAGTTCCTAATACTTCCGTATTTAAATCACCTGAATGCACGGCAAATGGCTTGGTAACATTTCGTTTAACTTTAAAAAATGCTTGGCCAATTAAAAAGACTTCTCTTTTTTTGATGTTAAAATCTTTCCCATAAATGATGCTACTTTTTGGCTTTAGAATGACTAAAGAACCATCTTTTAATAAAATTTTTTGATCTACTAAAGTCATGTTTTTCATCTCCATTCCTGATGCGCTAACTGACTTAGAATCTGAAATTTCAGTTGTTCGAACATTTAATAAAAATACAAGTAATAAACATGCAGCTAAACTTGCTACAATACCTATGCCAATTTTAGTGATTTTTGAAAAATGCTTATTAGGGATTTTTGAATGAATATTTCTCAAGATCCTACCCCTTATTTCCTCCTTTTCACTTGAAGAAATTTTTAGTTGATTTTCCTTATCTAATTTTTCACTCCATTCTAGTAGTAACAATTCTTCCTCCACCGAGCACATGCATTGGAGGTATTTATTCGACAGTAAATTAAATTCCTGTTTTGTCATAAAAATTGACCTAATTTAAACGTGAATAATCTTTTAAATTTTCTTTTAGAAACTTTAGGGATTTAGTTATATGGTATTCTACAGCCTTTTCACTCAATTTCATTTGAAGCGCAATTTCCTTTGTATTCATATTTTCGAACCGACTTTTTTTGAATATATGAACACTTTTTTCAGGCAATAACGAAAGTACTTTTTCAACGGCATCAGTCAATTCCGTGTAATTGACAATTTCATCTGTATTAAAATGAAAATCGATCTCCTTTAAAATAATATGCTCTTGATATTTGCGGAAATTGATTTTAGAACGTATTAAATCGTATACTTTATTTTTGATGGAAATGACTAAATACAAATCCAAATTATTAATAACAATGGTCTCTCTTCTATTCCAAATACTCAAAAAAACATCTTGTACAAGCTCCTCAGCCTCTTCCTTATTTCCTGTTTGATTAAAGGCAATTCTATAAATTTTAAACCAGTATCTTGAATAAATTTCTTCAAAGGCCGCGGAATGCGACTGATTTAAACCTAAAACCAATAGATGATCTTCAAGCCCTTTGAAATTCATTTGGGATTAATTAATTTTTGTTTGTAAGCTATAGTCGTATAACATTGAAATAACCCTAAATAAAATTAAAATATTTTCATTTAAATATTGGATACCTGATTATATCTCTCCAAAAACCGTTTTACCTAGGGCAAATCATGATACCCTTGATCATCGGTTAAAATGATCAATAAGCTAGTCAATAAAGGCAATATAATTATCTATTTTTCTGTACCTTCGTCAGCTTTAAAAATTTTCAAATTTTTAAAGCTAAAGACGAAAAAAAATAAATTAATTTTCCGATAAGCCAATTTACATGAATAAAAGATATTGGGTGCTATTCGTCATGGCACTTTTTTCCATCATCACCTATTTAGACAGAACGTCAATCTCCATCACGGGTAGCGCCATCACCCAAGAGCTTAATTTGTCAGAAAAAGAATTCGGTTGGATTTTAGGGTCTTTTGCTTTTGCCTATGGCCTATTTGAAATACCGGTGGGTTTATGGGGTGACCGAAAAGGACCCAAATCTATACTCTTTAGAATCGTACTATCTTGGTCAGTATTTACCATATTAACAGGTTTTTCAAGCACCTTTACCATGTTATTTATCATCCGATTTCTGTTTGGGATCGGAGAAGCTGGAGCCTATCCAAACGCCACCATCGTAATTTCTCGTTGGTTCCCCAAGTCAGAAACAGGTCGAGCGCAATCATTTATTTGGATCGCTAGTCGAATCGGTGCCGCTTTAGCTCCCTTCCTATCCCTCTTCATCATGCAAACGTATGGTTGGCGCTATGTGTTTTACGCTTTTGGTGTTTTAGGAATAATTTGGGCAGCATTTTGGGGCCTTTGGTTTAAAGATGAACCCCGCGATATGCCTCATATTTCCGAAAAAGAAATAGCGCACATTGAACAGGGACGTGAGTTGAAATCGGGAGGCGATAGCTTTTCCATTGTGTTAAAAATCTTAAAAGATCCCAATATTTGGTCACTCATGGGGATGTACCATTGCTTACTTTATGGCGCCTATTTTTATCTTTCGTGGATGCCCAAATACCTGAAAAATGGCCGAGGAATCGACGACACCCAAATTGCATTTTTAGCTTCTCTCCCATTTATTTTAGGGCCTGTCGGCTGTTTTATCGGCGGATTTTCGTCCGATTATATCACTAAAAAACGAGGCCTAAAATGGGGCCGAAGAGCGGTGGGCATGTTTGGCTTAGTCATGTCTGGCCTGTGCATGTTGACGGCCACCTTCATTCCGGATACCACTACGTCGATTGTCGTTTTGGCATTTGGCTTGGCATTTAAAGATTTTACCTTACCCGTTTCTTGGGCTACCTCCTCCGACATAGGTGGACAAAACGCCGGTGCAGTGGCGGGAGCTATGGGGATGGCGGGGCAGTTGGGCTCCACCATCATGTCCATCGCTTTTGGCTACATCCTTGCGGCGACAGGAAGTTGGGATATCCCCGTCAGAATCATCGGCTGCATCGTCATCCTAGGCGGATTTTTATGGCTGCGTATCGACCCCACTAAGAAAATTACTTTATAGCATTTAATCATACTATTGAGTGGGAAAACTAATTTATTTATATATTTAGCGGTTAATCAAAACCTATGAAAATAACAAGCTCTGCCCTGGAAAGTTCTCCTATCGCTCAACGCCTTCAATCCTTAGATGCACTTCGCGGATTTGATATGCTTTGGATCATGGGCGCAGAAGAAATATTTAAATTTTTATACAAAGCGACCGGATCGCCATTTTGGGGATTCATTTCGAACCAATTAGAACATCCTGAGTGGAACGGGTTTACGTTTAATGACCTGATCTTTCCACTATTTCTTTTTATGGCAGGTGTGGCCACTCCCTATTCATTAGGCAAAGAGTTAGAAAAAGGAAAATCAAGAGAACAATTATTACAAAAAGTAATCAAGAGGGGTTTAATCTTGGTCATTCTAGGAATTATTTACAACAATGGACTAGAATTTAAACCGCTGGAAGAAATTCGTTTTGGAAGCGTGCTTGGGCGTATCGGTCTAGGCTATATGTTTGCTAATATCATCTTTTTATATACCCAAAAACAAATCACTCAGTTCATTTGGTTTGCAGGAATTATTATCAGTTATTATTTAGCGCTTAAGTTTAATGCCGCGCCGGGCTTTATGGCGGGCGACTTAACAGAAGCAGGTAATTTCGCTTCCTATTTAGATCGCACTTGGATGCCAGGAAAATTACATAGAGGAATTCATGATCCAGAAGGTCTTTTTTCGACGATACCAGCTATCTCTACTGGCTTACTGGGAATCCTCACTGGAAATTTCCTTAAAAATGATCCTAGCGATGGGATAGCCAAAACGAAAAAAATGGCAATCCTGGGGGTGATTTTTATTGCGATCGCTTTAGTTTGGAATCTTGATTTCCCCATTAATAAAAACCTATGGTCGAGTTCATTTGTGATGCTGGTGGGTGGAATAAGCTTAGTCCTACTTTCGATCTTTTATTACATCATTGACGTTAAAGGACATCAAAAATGGGCCTTTTTCTTCCGCATCATTGGAATGAATTCTATTTTAATTTATTTGTCTGGCATGATCATTGACTGGGAATATGCGACTGACGGAATGTTTCATTGGTTAGGGCAGTTGATCGGGGATCCCTTTAACGCCGTAGCCTTAGCCATTTGCTATACCGGTATCAAATGGACATTCCTGTATGTTTTATATAAGAAAAATATCTTCTTAAGAGTTTAATTGAAAAGACCGAAGAAATAATCTTCGGTCTTTTTGTTTATGCACGTTAGTTAAAGATGCTTTAGGGAATCTTTTAATTTTGGTTTTTCATATTGACCAAATACCCAAAAATAGCGGCCGTAAAAAACATAATCAAACTATAAATTAAAGCAGGAATACTCATGGAACTATTTCCTATGACACTTAAGGCGATAAAAATCGCTAAAGTTCCATTGTGAATGCCTATTTCCATTCCGATGGCAATGGCCTGACTTTTGGCCAAATTAAATAAACGCGGAACGTAATACCCGATAGCCATGCTAAGCACGTTTAACAATAATGTAGGAAAACCGACTATCTGAAAGTCTTGGACAATGTGCGATTTTTCTTTAATTATGGTCAATACAATGACGAGCACTAAAAAAGAAGCAGAAGCTATTTTGACTGGCTTACTTAATTTTTCAGCGAAGTTGCTGGCATAAGCACGAATCATCATTCCGATGGAAACTGGTCCTAAAACGACTACACAAACTTCGACTACTTTTTTAAATTGCAAGGGAATGGCTTGGTCTGATTGCATAAAACTAGCCATGGCAAAATTAACAATGAAGGTAATAGAGAATACAGAAATCAGGCTATTGATTGCTGTTAATGTAACATTTAGAGCTACATCCCCTTTCGCAATATGGGAATACAGATTGGCCGTTGGCCCTCCAGGTGAAGCCGAAAGCAGCATTAAGCCCACCGCTAATTCAGGAGAAAGTCCAAAACCAGAAGCGATGAAATAACATATGATAGGCAAAAGAATCATTTGACATAAAAGACCGATCAATACTGCTTTAGGGAAAACGAGAACTCGTTTAAAATCATCTATTCTGAGGGATAGGCCCAAGCCCATCATGATGACGGCGAGGGCCAGTGGCAATAAAACCACTGATAAAAAACTTGCTTGCATAGTTAATAAAGGTTTAGTTTAAATAAATTTTACCAATTACCTATTACTTTTTACCTGTTACTTAAATTAGGGGCGGGGTAAACCCGTCCCCTACAGAACCTCTTTGGTATTCGTTGTAAATACGCGGGTGCTTACAGTATAGCTACCACCGTTCGGATCTTTATATTTCAAATCCATATAAAAGGCTTGGAAACCTTTTTTGGTGTAAGGAATGGTGTATTTTACTACGGAACCTTCGGGTTTTACACGTCGCGTCAACCATAAATTATTGCGGAAATCACGATCCGCTGAAGTCGTGCCCCAAATAGCGGCATCTTGTAAATCTCCAGGGGCGGCATTCACGGTCAGTTCAAAACCTTCTTTTCCTTTAACCACATTCCAAGTACAAACAGGGTATTCCTTGTCCTGCAATGTTAGGCCAAAAAAGGCACTTAACGCCTCAAGGGCTTGCTTTCCACCTCCCAAATTATGACCTACATTGGGTACATAATGAATTAAATTTTTACCAGGAATCTTATCGTAATAATGTTTGATCGCATCAGCCGTCCAATATTCATCATTGGTCCCAATAAAAATAATTTTAGGAATCGTCATTTTATCCCGATACGAGTAAGGATCCACCATGGTCGTAATGGCTTTTCCGTCTGGGGTATCTGCACCCTGTGGAATACCTAGTTTTACGTAATCCTCGATTTGAATGCTATACTCACCGTAGGTCTCCAACTGATAGCTTAATGATTTAGGCATGTTCAACATATCAATCACCATAGGGCCAATCGCCTTCACGCGTTTGTCATCGATGGCATTGGATAACCAAGTAGTCCAACCTCTTTTTGACGCACCTGAAATAACAAAATTATTAATCGTGTGATGTAATTTTTTACTTGAAAACTCTTGGATCGCGTCCATCGATCGAACGGCTGTTTTAACCATTGGAAATAAAAGTGGCCAAGAATAATCTTTATCCTGCTTAAACTGATGCAACGTATACGAAATCAATTCGTCTTCTGTTTTCCCATCAAAAAGCGGTTGGTTAGGCACTTGCTTAATTAAAGCCACAATCGCTTTATTTTTAGAAGCAATAGCCGCTAAAATGGGCCACATATTATCATCCGTACTCCAATTCGGTTGTTCATTTTTATTAGAACCGCCCGTAATAAATAACATGGCCCCATCATATTTGATCGTCGCAGGAACGACAATGGTCAATTGGTGACGCCAAGTGATATTATGCCACTTTTGAGATGTTAAAACTAATTGGTACGCCATGGAGCTACCTAGCTTGGTAGAATCCTTAATTACCCAAGAATAGGTGGCATCTCCATTGGAAATATAAATTTTTAACGCCTTTTCTGGCGATAATTTATTTTGAGCAAATCCTTCAGTGGAAATAAAAAGAATGAGAGCGAGAAAGCTCACGAAACGAAAACGAGAAAGTATCATGTGTATGTTTATAAAAATAGGTTCGTTAATATTATTTTAAATTAAAAAAAAAAGCCATTTATTTCAAACAATCATGCTAGAATATTTATTAAATGCCCAAAATAATTAAGTAGTTTGCATTAAATTAAATTTTTATATCAAGCAATAAATTTTTAGTTTTGAACTCGATACAAAATCTCTAAACAACAATATGATTAACGATAGTATTTACATAAAATCCCAACAAACGGTATTCGACGTAGTGATTGTAGGTTCAGGAGCGGGTGGTGGAATGGCCGCATATACGTTAGCTAAAGCGGGTGCCAAAGTTTGTCTATTAGAAGCTGGTCAACCCTATGATCCTGCCGATCCTAAAAATATCACTCAAATGAAATGGCCTTACGAATCGCCACGAAGAGGAGCTAATACTGTTCGTGCATTTGGTGATTTTGATGCAGCATATGGCGGTTGGGAAATTGACGGTGAGCCCTATACGCGTAAAAATGGTACCAAATTTGACTGGTTTAGGTCTCGAATGGTTGGCGGAAGAACGAATCACTGGGGTAGAATCTCTTTACGTTTTGGTCCGGATGATTTTAAAAGAAAAAGTATTGATGGTTTAGGAGACGACTGGCCCATCGGCTATGATGATCTAAAGCCATATTATGATCGGGTAGACCGAGAAGTAGGGATTTTTGGTAGTGTGGAAGGTCTTAGAAATGAACCCGATGGTATTTTCTTACCACCGCCAAAGCCAAGGTTACATGAATTAATGTTGCTGAAGGCCAATAAAGCCTTAGGAATTCCCACGATACCTTCTCGGAAATCCATCTTAACAAAACCCATCAACTCCGAAAGGGGTTCGTGTTTTTATTGTGGACAATGCGGACGCGCCTGTCAGGCATATGCCGATTATTCATCTTCATCTGTTCATGTTAAACCCGCTTTAGCTACAGGAAATTTAACATTATTGCCTTTTGCGATGGCAAGAGAGGTCATGACGGACCAAGCAACGGGTTTAGCCACCGGCGTTTCTTATGTACATACAGGAACCATGGGCGAGTATTCGGTTCGAGGTAAAATTGTCATCCTAGCAGCAAGTTCGGGAGAAACAGCTCGTTTATTATTAAACTCAAAAAGTTCACGTTTTCCAGAAGGCATCGCAAATTCGAGTGGAGTGGTTGGTAAATACATCAACGATTCTACGGGGGCATCTAGGTCTGCCATTATCCCAAGTTTATTTGATCGAAAAACATATAATGAAGACGGAGTCAGTGGATTGCACGTATATACTCCATGGTGGTTGGATAACAAAAAATTAGATTTTCCTCGTGGGTATCACATTGAATATGGAGGAGGAATGGGCATGCCGACCTACGGTTTTGGCTGGGGAATCGAAGGAATCAATGGTAAATATGCGAGAACACGCGAAGGTATAGAAATGGCTGCTGGTGGATATGGCGCTACTTTGAAAGAGGATTTTAGACGTTTCTATGGTTCTTATATTAGTTTTGCGGGCCGTGGCGAACCTGTCCCTCGTGAAGATAATTACTGTGAAATTGACCCCAATACGGTGGATAAATATGGGATACCTGTTTTGCGCTTCCACTACAAATGGAGTGATTATGAGATCAAGCAAGCCAAGCATATGCATGAGACTTTTGAGCAAATCATTCATGAATTAGGGGGCCAACCGCTTGGACCAAAACCAGGGGCAGATAAAAACTATGGCCTAGAAGATCCAGGAAGAATTATTCATGAAGTGGGAACCGCTCGAATGGGAAATGATCCTAAAAGTTCGGTCGTTAATTCCAATTGCCAAGCGCATGATGTTAAGAACTTATTCTTAGCAGATGCATCTCCTTTCGTTTCACAAGGAGACAAAAATGCCACTTGGACCATTTTGGCTTTATCGCTACGCACCTCTGAATACATTATTAGCGAACGTAAAAAATCCAATCTTTAAACGGATGGCTAAAACATCCCTTAGCATTTTTTTACTCATTTTTTCTATGGTTTTGGGCGAAGTTTCAGCCCAAAATTCCATAGAGTACAACATAAAAATTTCTGCTCATCGAGGTAATTCTTTGAATGCCCCAGAAAATACATTGGCCACTTTTCGTAACGTATTAGCCATGGGTGTAGAGTTTATAGAAATAGATGTCAGAACATCATCAGACGGAGCCCTGGTAATCTTACATGATGGAAATTTAGATCGAACGACTTCCGGTCTAGGTCCCATAAAAAATCTCACTTTAAAGGAAATTAAAAAGCTTTCGGCAGGCAAAGGATACGGGGAGGAATTTGCCAAAGAACAAATTCCCACCTTAGAAGAAACAGCCAAATTGATCTACAAATGGAATAAAAAGCATGCACAGAAAACATTTATCTATGTGGATTGCAAGCAAGTGGCGGCCCAACCGCTTATTGATATTTTAAAGAAATACAAGCTGGCCAAAGAAAGTGTGTTTTATGGAAACGATTCTTTTCTAATGTCCTTGAAACAAGTTTATCCAAAAGCTAAATTATTGCCTGCCTTAAAAAGCAAAGAAGAAATAGCTGCGAAGGTTCAAAAATTACAACCCTATGCATTTGATGTATCTTGGCCGGCGCTCAATAAAGAATTAGTTGACGCCATTCATTCAAAAGGGATTCGGATTTTTTCGGATCTATTAGGACCTTTTGATCAGACGACTAATTACACAAAAGCAAAGCAATTGAAAATTGACCTGATACAAACGGATCATGTTCAATTAGTCAAGGAAACCTTAATGACGCATTAATTCAATAATCCTTTTCGAATTACAGACTATTTCGGTCAATCAGGCAGTCTACATTTCCATGCATCCAAAGGAATGAGGCAGGCCATTGAGTGGTTATTTTTCTTTCCAAAATCATTTTGATCGCCTCTTGTTTGCCTTTGCCGGTGACTAAAAAAATAATTCTTTTTGACTGCATGATCCCAGACATACCTAGGCATAGTCCGAAAGCAGGTTCTTTTCCCTCATTTAACGTGGGGTCATGTTGGGTAGTGCTCGGCGCTAAAACTGCCTTATGAAATCCTCGTTGTAAATAATCAGCGGGTTCATTAAATGCGATATGTCCATTTTTACCTAATCCTAAAATACAAATGTCGATGGGACCGATGGCCTCCATTTCTTGCTCAACACGAGCACATTCAGCTGGAAGATTCGATACATTAGGATCAAAGGATAAATATCGTTCTTGGGGGATGGACAGAGGTGCCAACAAATGTTTTTGTAAATAAGACTCACAAGAATCAGGGTGGCTAGAGGGAATTATTCCCCATTCATCCATTTTCATTACTTGCATTTGATCAAATAAAGTTGGCTCAGACTTTTTCACTTTACCCATTTGAGCGTACATGCCCGTTGGCGAACCACCCGTAGCCGCACAAAAAAACAAATCCTTTTTAATCTTGAGGTCGTTAGCAATTATGTCGGCAGCCTTTTGACTTAATTCGTCATAGGTATCAAAGTACGATATATTCATTTTTCTAATTTTTCGAAAACAAATGTAATTGAAAATAGCGAAACGAATGAGGTAAAATATGAGATTAAGAAAATTTTAAAAGCAAATTAAAAGCAACAAACAACCTATGAATAAGTTTTCAAGACTCCCCATTTAATCATTTTTATTTATAGAGATTATCCTTAATTTTAGCTTTATGAAAAATACAGTTTTAATTGGTCTGCTGATATTTGCGATTTCTTGTAGCAAAAAGCAAGAATCCACCTTTCCGACAGAAGGTAAAATCACTGAATCTATTTATGCATCGGGCTCATTAAAAAGCCAGGATCAATACCAGGCCTTTGTGACGGTCAATGGGGTGATTGATCAAATTTTTATCAAAGAGGGAGACACTGTTCAAGTGGGAACTGCACTGATGAGTATCTCCAATCAGGCTCAAAAGATAAATACAGAAAATGCATCGTTGGCCGCAAAATTTGCGGATGCGGGTGAAAACAGAGGGAAGTTGATCGACGCAAAGAATTTTATAGAGGTATCAAAAAGTAAATTTCATTTGGATTCTAGCCTGTATACAAGACAAAAATCCTTGTGGGGTCAGCAGATTGGAACGCGAATCGATTTAGAGCAAAAAGAATTAAACTTTGAGAATTCGAGAAGCAACTATTTATCTGCCATTCAGAAATACAAAGATTTAAAAAGACAAATTGATTTCAGTGCTGCACAGTCGAAAAAAAACCTAGAATTTTCAAATTCCATGCAGCAAGATTATACACTTAAGAGCAAAACATCTGGTGTTGTTTTCTCCCTATTGAAAAATAAAGGAGAGATTGTAGGTCCTCAAACACCTATTGCGATCATTGGAAATCCAAACGCTTATATTCTGGAATTGCAGGTAGATGAGAATGACATATTTAAAATAAACCAAGAGTTGCCCGTAGTTATCACGTTAGATAGCTATAAAAATGAGGTTTTCGAAGCAAGAATTACTAAAATATCGCCCATTATGAATGAGCGAAGTAAAACATTTTTGGTGGAAGCTAAATTCATAAAAGCACCTGCTAAATTGTATCCAAGAATGACATTTGAAGCGAATATCATATTACGTACGAAAGAGAAAGGCATATTAATTCCCAGAAATTATTTGATGGCAGATTCAATCGCCACATTAGCTAATGGAGATAAAAAAATCGTTAAAACAGGATTAAAAGATATTCAAAAAATAGAAATACTGTCTGGCTTATCCGTGACGGATGAAATTATCAAGCCGAAATAATGAAAAATAAGCTCATTTTTCAAATTGCCATTTCGCTCTTGCTGGCTCGATGGAAACAAACGTTAGTAGCGGCTATTGGGGTTACTTTTAGCATTACCATGTTCATCACCTTATTAAGTTTTATGACGGGCCTAAATGATCTTTTAGATGGTCTTCTGCTTAACAGAACTGCTCATGTTCGTTTATTTAAAGAGTTAAGTATTTCAAAAAACCAACCCGCTGACGTATATTATAAAAACACGAAAGGCCATAATTTCATTCGCTCCGTAAAGCCTAAAAATGAGCGCTTGGACATTTCAAATAGTGGGGCCATTATATCCACGCTACAAAAAGATGCTCGTGTGCTAGGCGTAGCTCCTAAAATAACAGCCCAAGTTTTTTACAATGTAGGCGCGATCGATTTAACGGGTGTAATAAATGGGATTGAACCCTTAGAAGAAAATAGGTTATTCAAATTTAACGACTATGTGACCGCTGGAAATTTTTTAGATTTAAAAAATATACCCAACAGCGTTATTTTGGGGAAAGGTTTGGCCCAAAATATGATGGTTAGTATTGGTGATGTAGTCCAAGTGACCACAAGCAAGGGGGAACGTTTAAGCTTAAAGGTGGTTGGCTTCTTTCAGTCGGGAATTCAAGATATCGATAAAGTTCAAAGTTATGCCTCCATAAAAACGACACAGAAATTATTGGGTGCATCGGCAAATTATATAACCGATATTCAAGTCAAATTAAAAGATATTTTGGGTGCCCCAGCAGCCGCAAAAGAGTTTGAATCATTTTACGAAGTGAATGCGATCGATATTCAGACAGCGAATTCTCAATTTGAAACAGGAAGTTCTATTCGGAGTTTGATCTCCTATGCCGTAGGCATAACTTTATTAATCGTCGCAGGTTTTGGCATTTACAATATTCTCAATATGATGATTTATGAGAAAATGGATTCGATTGCCATTTTAAAAGCAGTGGGATTTTCAGGAGGAGATGTCAATAAAATATTCATTTCGATCGCATTAAGTATAGGAATTTTTGGTGGGGCGATGGGCTTATTGGGAGGATTTGGACTCTCCAGCTTAATTGACCAAATACCCTTTAATACGGATTCATTGCCAACCGTCAAGACCTATCCCATTAATTACAATCCTAATTTTTACATCATTGGAGGAATATTTTCAATCATCACTACCTATTTTGCAGGGTATTTTCCAGCAAGAAAAGCAAGTAGCATAGACCCAGTCGTTATTATTCGTGGAAAATAAAAAACAAAAAAAAGTATTGGAGTCTTTACATGTCACGAAGTATTTTCATGATCCAGCGACGATCAGAATTCTGAATGACATCAACTTCTCACTCCATGAAAGCGAGTTTGTGTCCATCATCGGTAAATCAGGATGTGGAAAGTCAACACTGCTTTATATCTTATCTACGATGGATACGGATTATGAAGGAGACATTGTCATTGACGGAGTCTCTATGAAAGGGAAATCAGAAAAAATCTTAGCCCGAGTACGAAACGAGAAAATCGGTTTTGTCTTTCAATTTCATTACCTGTTGAATGAGTTCTCCGTGTTAAAAAACGTGATGTTACCCGGATTGAAACTTGGCTTATATTCCGAAAAGGAAATCGAGCATAGGGCCTATGAGAAATTGAAAATATTAGGCATCGAAAATGAAGCATTAAAAATGCCTAACCAATTATCCGGTGGCCAAAAACAACGCGTCGCGATTGCAAGGGCATTGATCAATGATCCATTGTTAATTATGGGGGATGAACCCACTGGAAATTTGGACAAGAAAAACTCTGAAATAGTCTTTGATATTTTCCAAGAACTAGCGCAGGAATTCAAACAAACTCTCTTAATCGTAACTCACGATAACGAATTTGCCGCTAGAACCACACGAATCATCGAAATGGAGGATGGGCAAATCATACGCATGTAATTTATTCTTTTACAATGCTCGCTACAAAAGGTTTTCCTTTGTAAACAATATGTAAAACGTATTTTCCGATACGAACGTTTTCGAAATCAGTCAAATTAACTTCATCCATTTTTTCAGGATACATTTTCTCCCAAATTAATTGGCCTGAAATATTGTAGATGGCTATAAAAGTGGGCGATTTACTAATCTCTGAAAACTGAATTTTAATTTTATCCGAAAAGGGATTAGGGAAAACGGTATAGGTCATTGGATTTTCTTCCGCTACTTGAATTTTCAAACCTGATTTTTGAATTGTTCTAGCTACTAAATTAGGTTGCTTAAAGCCCTGGCGCATGGTAACTCCTGATTTTGTAGCCGTACCAGCAACTACGCTTGATTGGCCTATCACATGGGAATAATATTTACCATTAATCACGGTGGTTGAACCACCAGAAGCGATTGTAGATGATTCCACGGCTTGCGCCAGAATTTCACTCGAACAAAAAAACAAGCCGATTATACAAATTCTATGTATATGTTTCATGGTTAACGATTTTAGAACTAAGGTGGTAAAATTATGAATGTTAAAGAAGTCCGCTATAATAATTTCCTAAGTCGATCTTTTACAAACATTAAATATCGAGTAATTACGTCCATAAAGCTAATTAAAAACAGATCACGTAAATGGATTGAGCTTAAAAAATCGAAGATTTTATATTTATTTTTAACATATCTAAGCTCATTTCGTACTAAATCATCGTGAATCAAAGTATTCGTTACTTGATGAGCACCCACTCGATTAACGATACAAAGCTCATCTAGAATCAAAGGAAGCCCTAACGTCAATTCAAGTCGCTTATAGAACTCACAATCCATTAACCAAATTAAATTCCGATCAAAAAAAATAGATCCTTTATTTTTAAAAGCAATATTCGATGGGGCTCCAATCGTATTTTGACCTAAATGAATATCTGCATGGTAGCTTGGAAAATGCGAATCGAACAAAAGCTTTCCGTCATTGGTATGTTGGCATGCGCTGACAAGCCAGCCCCCATCACCATTACTTATTTTATCATGAATGATTTGTAACGCATTTGAGCCCAACAAATAATCATCTTGAAATAACACTTTAATCCAAAGCCCGCGGGCAGATTTAATGGCATGATTGATGTTAGCAGAGGAACTGCCCCTATTTGAGGTATTTTTAATATAAAGTATCTCAAATGATTTTTCGAATTCAACACACACATCCTTTATTGCATCATCGACCGAATGATCTGAAATAACTACTTCAAAATCTGTGAATGACTGAATCGCCAGAATTTCAAATGTACTTTTTAAATAAGATGCGCCTAAGCCTTTCATCTCATAAGTAGGAATGCAAATACTAAAAAATGGCGTCTTGGTATCCATTAGCGTAACCAAAGCATTTTATATGGTTTTTTTGATCGAATTTCTTTAACCAATCGGTTCACTTTCTCCATGTGCACTTTATGATCATTTAATGGATTCGACTCATTATAAACATAGTTTATTTCCTTCAAAAAACGATAATGCAATATGCCAGCCATTTCATACATAGGAAACATAAAGGCCAAATCACCGGCAACGTCATAATACTGACCATTGGCATCTTTCAGATCGTCCAACAAGATCTTACGCCATAAAAAAGCACGCCAAGTTCTGATATGTGTCAATGTGAAATCCTGTTTTCTAATCGACTTCCAAATACTGGGCTTTTGGGCAAAACCTGATCGACCATCTTGATACTGAAAACTACCATTGGCCAACCAAATGAAATTATTATGGTACACATTGGCAATACGTTGAAGTACCTCCCGATCCGAAAACCAATCATCTCCATCCAATTCTACACACACTTCGTTATCTGAAATTTTGTCATTATTTCGAATGACTTGATCGTAATTTCCAGGCTGAAACATTTTGACCTTATTCTCTATGATAATAAATCGTGGATCATTTTTAATGATCGACCTGGCCATTTCCACGGTCCTATCCGTAGACATATCATCGGTTATGTAACAGACAAAATCTTTGAAAGTCTGATCCAACAAGGATTGAATACACTTTTCAATGAAAAACTCACAATTATATGTGGTTGTCAAAATAACCATAAATAAAATCTTCGATAAATAGAGCCCAAAATTAAGTAATAATACCCAATATATTAAGTTGGCACGGCCAACTAATCATCAACGATTTCAAACATTGTAAATTTTACTTACATTTATCCCAACTAAACCGTTAAAAAGTATGAAAAATTTATACCTAATAGGAAGTATCCTGTTGACCTTCATTTTCAATATTCAAAGTCAATCATTGCAATTTAAATATGCTGAAATTCCCTTAGGCCAAATAACGCCTACAAATTGGCTTAAGCAGCAAAGTGATATTTTGAAAAATGGTTCTACTGGGCATTTAGATGAGTTCCACAAAAAAATACAAATAGATAACGGCTGGCTGGGTGGCAAAGGTGACGATTGGGAAGAAACTCCCTATTGGCTCGACGGAGCATTGCCTTTGGCCTACATAACAAAGGACCCCGCTCTCATTCAAAAAGTCAACAAATATGTCCAATGGACATTAAATACCCAGAGACCCTCAGGTTTTTTTGGGCCCTATTCAAAATATGAAACTGAAACGGGCAAGCCTGTTGAAATAGGTTCTCAAGGTGCCGACTGGTGGCCGAGGATGGTGATGTTGAAAGTACTCCAACAATATTATCAAGCGACGAATGACCCGAGAGTGATTCCATTCATGCAAAAATATTTTGCATACCAATTGAAAAACTTAAAGGAAAATCCCCTAGAAAAATGGACCGAATGGGCCAAAGCAAGAGGCGGAGACAATTTACTAATCGTATATTGGCTTTACAACATCACCAAAGACCCCAACTTGATTACGCTGGGTGATTTGATCTACAGCCAATCCTTTCAATGGACTGATATGCTGGGAAAAAGAGATTGGGCGATCGCGGCAGCCTACAATCAAACGGGAGAAAGGTGGATGGAAAGGCATGCTGTCAACGTAGGCATGGGAATAAAAATGCCCGCCATTCAATATCAAGTTAAAAACGACCCTTACTTTTTAAATTCTTTGCGCACTGGATTTAAAGATTTAATGACCCTGCATGGTTTGCCACACGGCATGTTTTCTGGCGATGAAGATATTCATGGAAATGATCCTGTTCAAGGAACCGAGTTATGTGCAACGGTGGAAGCGATGTACTCATTGGAACAAATCATCAGCATATCGGGCGAAACACATTACATGGATGCCTTAGAAAGAATGACTTTTAATGCCCTTCCTGCCCAGACAACGGAGGATTTTTATCACCGACAGTATTTTGGAATCGCAAACCAAGTAGAAGTCAAAAAAGGAATTTATAACTTCTCCCTCCCCTTCTCCAGAAAAATGAATAATGTGTATGGACCTTTTGCCGGATATACTTGTTGCACCGCAAATATGCACCAAGGCTGGCCCAAATACATTTCTCACCTTTGGTATGCGACGACAGACGGTGGCGTAGCGGCACTTGTTTATGGACCCAATAAACTACAAACTACATTGCCCAATGGAGTGGGATTAACGATCGACGAACAAACACAATATCCATTTGAAGATCAAATTAAGTTTATCGTCCAACCTTCAAAACCCTCGGATTTCCCGATAGAATTCAGGATACCCATTTGGTGCAAAGAGGCGATCGTACATGTCAATGGAAAAGAAATAAAAAGAGAAAAAGGAGGCCTGATCGTTCGAATCAAAAGAACATGGAACAAAAATGATCAAGTTGACCTATTCTTTCCAAACGAAATTACAACAAAAAACTGGGCGAAAAACTCAAGATCCATCGAAAAAGGAGCGTTGATTTATGCCCTAAAAATCAAAGAGGAAGTGACTAAACAAATACATCCACAAGAAGGCGAGTACCTAGAAATCATGCCCAAAAGTGATTGGAATTTTGGACTCCTAAAAACCACCATTGCAAATCCCATCCCCAATACCAGTTTTCATACCGTTCCTTTTCCAAAAGATTTCAAATGGAATTCCATGAGCAGCCCATTTGAAATAACGACTTTAGGTAAAAAAATTCCTGACTGGAAAACCCAAGATGGTGTGGCACACCAACCAATCACCACAAGAACTGGGGTTTATGAAGGAAGTGTAAACAAAGAATCAGAAACGATAAGCCTAATTCCTTTTGGCTTTACCCGACTACGAGTGGTGGCCTTTCCCGTTGTTAATTAGATCTAGGCACAAAAAAGAGAGGCGCTTTTACAGCGCCTCTCTTTTCTAATCAATTAAAATCTAAACTTCAAAAGGTTGTTTGTAAAGTCGCTTCTTCGTAGCGGCATAAAGTGCATTCGCTATGGATCCACCGGTTGGCGGCAAAGCTGGCTCTCCTAAACCTGTCGGCTCAATACCATTGTCAACGAAATAAGCATTAATCGTCGGGATTTCATTTCCTTTTATTAATCGATATCCATTGAAATTGGTCGGCGAAGCAACACCATCATTAAACCTTAATTTGGCAAACAAGGCATGACCCATTCCGTCGATAATAGCTCCTTTAATTTGGTTTTCTGCACCACTTAAATTTACTACTTCCCCGCAATCAGTCACCGCTGTTACATGTGTAATTTTGGCTTTCCCATCCACCATTTGCGCATCAGCTACTTGGGCTACATAAGACAAATGAGAGAAATAAACACTAAATCCTTGATATATACCCGGTTTTTTCTTCCAATTTGATTTTTCTGCAGCTTGCTTAATCACCTCGATAAAACGATCCGGCTCATACGTGATTTTACCTACTGGGTTTGATTTAGCACGGGCCAACCAATCCAAACGCATTTGCACAGGATCTTTACCGCCAGCCTCAGCCACTTCGTCTAAAAATGCTTGTTCAGCATAGCCTAAGAAGTTGGTAATAGGAGCACGCCATGGACCAGTAGTCACAGCAGACACTTGGTTTACTGACTCAACTAACACATTTTCAATGGCTCCCACAGGAAAATTATCCTGTCTTGTCGCATTACCAGCATTAATACCTACTCCACGTAAATAGAAAGCAATCATATTACCTGAAGCATCTAAACCTGCTTTAAAATGATACCTAGCGGCTGGACGATAAATTCCACCCCCCATGTCATCTTCACGTGTCCACATAACTTTGACAGGCTTTTTGATAATGCTCGATAGTTCAGCCGCATCCAATGCAAAATCATTGTTTAATCTACGGCCAAAACCTCCACCCATTTTGGATAACTCTACTTCAACTTTCTTCTCATCGATCTTCAATAAAGACGCAACCGCTTTTTGGGCAGACTGAGGAACTTGAGTAGGACCGGCTAATATAACCGTTCCGTCAGCACGAACATCTGCAAAGAAGTTCATCGGCTCCATCGGGCTATGAGAAATAAAAGGACATTCGTACGTAGCTTCCACCACTTTAGCAGAACGAGCAAGAGCCGCTGCAAAATCGCCATCTTTTCGTTGAACCGTCGCCTTATCAGTCTTCATCCCTTCATCAAACCATTTCTGATGTGTTGAATCACTATCAAAATCGCCTGAGTTATATTTACATGAAACAGTACCACGAGCTTTCATCACTTCCCATGTGCTCTTTCCTACGATGGCTACTTTATTCTTAAATGAAACCACATCTACAATCCCTGGCATCTTAAGGGCATCAGCCGCATCAAAAGATTTCAATGTAGCTCCAAAAGGAGGACGAATGATTTGCGCAATCACCATCCCTGGCTTTTCAATATCCAAACCAAAAACCGGCTTTCCAGTGACAACACTTTGATTATCAACTCCCTTCGTACGCTTTCCAATAATCTGATAATCCTTTCTATTCTTGTACGTCACTTCCGTGGGTACTGGCAATTTAGAAGCAATGGCAACTAAAGAACCATAACTTGCTTTCTGACCTTTTGGTCCTAAAACAAATCCTTTTGACGTTTTACAAGTACTGGCATCCACATTCCATGTTTGTGCAGCTGCCTGAACGAACATCTTTCTAGCCGTCGCGCCCGCCTTGCGCAAACGCTCCCATGAATGCTTTAACGCACCACTTCCTCCGGTTAATTGACGCTCAAAATTTTGAGTATCTAAATTGGCCTGACGAACCTCAACATCCTTCCAATCCACATCTAGTTCCTCAGCCACAACCACAGGAAAGGCAGTCTTAATTCCTTGTCCTATTTCTGGATTTGGAGAATATAAAATTATTTTACCGCTTGGGTCAATCGCTAAAAAAGCATTAAACCGTCCTGATTCCATGGTTGTTTGAACCATAGAAACTTCTTTGCCGTTGGCTTGAAACCAATCAAAACCTAGGCAAAAGGCTCCACTAAATAAAGCCGTTTTCTGTATAAAAGATCTTCTTGTGCTTTTCATGATTAGGCTGATTTTTTAACAGTTGATTTAGTCTTTTTCTTTGAGGCTATTTCAGAAGCTAATTTCACAGCTTCTTGAATACGGTGATACGTACCGCAACGGCATATATTTCCAGACATTCCATCGACAATTTCTGTCTTAGAAGGATTAGGCTTCTTTTTCAACAAGGAAGCCGCGGTCATTATTTGTCCAGCCTGGCAATAACCACACTGCGGAACATCTAACTCATCCCAAGCCACTTGGACCGGATGATCTCCATGATCACTTAACCCTTCAATCGTCGTGATATCGGCATTTGCCACCGCTGAAATGGGTAGCACACATGAACGTGTAGCTTCTCCATTCACCCAAACGGTACAAGCACTGCATTGTGCAATGCCACAGCCGTATTTAGTCCCCTTTAGAGACATGTGATCCCGCAATGCCCACAAAAGTGGTGTATTCGGATCGATGTCCAAAGACATCTTTTTCTTGTTTACAGTTAGTTGAATACTCATGACTTTTTTTTCTTTTTTGCTGGTAAAATAGGTTCAACAATATCTTTAATTCTTAAATTTCTAAATCTCAACGAGTCACCATGACCTAAAAACCCAATATGTCCCGTTTTGTTTAATAATCCTGGATGTTCTTTGTGATCTGCAGTTCCCGACTTAGTTGCCTCTGCAATATCTCCATCTAAAATCACCTCACCATTTAAAATAACTTTGATTTTATTTCCTACGGCAATAACTTCTTGTTGGTTCCACTCGCCAACAGGTTTTAAAAATCCTTGCTTAGCAGCAATGATCCCATAAACCGATCCATGATATTGATACGGTTGTAATTTTGCGTAAATAGGTGCCGTATTATCCAAAATCTGTAATTCCATCGCCACATAAGCCGCATCACCTTCCAATGGCGCACGAATGCCTAAGCCATTATTGGCTCCAGGAGTTAATTGGAACTCAAATTTCATATGAAAATCGCCGTATTCCTTTTTCGAATATAAATTTCCTTTACCTCCTCTTTTAGGATAAATAGCTAACTCTCCATTTTCAGGAACATAATCAATCGTATTTCCAGTCCAATGAAACAAACTTGATCCATCAAACATGGGCTCAAAACCTTCAGATTTTTCTTGGTCTGAAACTTGATACGCAGGTTCAGGTGTCAATTCCTTTACATAAATATTGCGATACGTAATGTGATTTCCATGAGCTTGTAATTCAATCGCATCTTTTACAAAAATTGGAATTTTACGATCCCAAAAATTTTCTAATATTGATTGATCCACCACCAACTCCCCATTCAAATAAACCGTTACTCGCTCACCCTTCATGATAATTCGAAAGGTATTCCACTCGTCGATCGGGTTATCCGCTACTTTTAAGGGGTTTTTAGGGTTTTTAATATTATTGTATAAACCTCCAGAACCTACTTGAGCTCCCACATTGGTTCTTGCTAAATCCCAAATTTGGACTTGAGGAGATCCTCTTAAATAAATTCCAGCATCGCCATCTTTCTCGATTTTCCAATCCACATACATCTCAAAATCCTGATAGTCTTTTACCGAACACAGGTTTTCTCCATGACCCGTAAAATGCAATTCCTCGTCTTTGGCATACCAACCCGTACGCATCACGGCATCCGCCTTCATTTGTTTTTTAGCCAAAGTATCCGCCGACATATTTCTTCTTTTCACCGGATTGTCAACCAAACCTTTCCAACCGCGTAAATCTTGACCACTAAACATGGTGTAAAAACCGGTAGGCATTCCACCTTTAGCCAATATTTTTTGAACGGCTGATTTTTGATCTGCTTCTGATACAGCCGACATAGCTTCTTGCATCCACTCCCAAGTCATTTGACCCTGAAATTCCGGAGATGCCAAAAATATAGTCGCCAGTCCGTCCGCAGCAGTCGACTTAGAATTAGGCTCCTTTAATCCCAAATGCAAAGTTCTCATCGCATTTAATGTATTGCACTTCCCTAAACCCTTATAAATTTGATCGCGGATTTCCTTGTTTTCAGTCAATGCTAGCGCATTTCTGTATCGAAGAACTTGTTGGGTTACATTCGAGCCCGTCTTCCCATTAATACGAACAAAGGCACGCAATGCATTTTCATTTTTTAATTTCGCAGCCGCATAAAGCCAATTCAAATTTTCTACATCCTGAGCAAACGGGACAAAATTTTCTTTTTTATTTGCCTTGAGAGCCATTTTATTTATCTGTACTCCCAGCTCAGGATTACTTTTAAGAATAACCGTTACGCAGGCTTGAAGCGCAGCCACTTCATTTTCCAACATGGCATTGGATAATTTATCCGCAATCAATGTGAAATCTTGGGCAGTAGACCAATGAATTAAGCTTTGAAATCCAGCGGCTCTTGTAAAACCATTCGATTGTACAGCCCGCCAAACTTGGGGACGAATGCCATCCCAATGCCTATAAGAACCATAAATCATCAGAATTGCTTGTTGGTTCGGGCCCAACTTAGCAAAGTCCTTTACAAATTTCATAAAAAATGTATTGGCAGAAAGCGTTGAAAATGCCTCCCCAAGCGCGATGACATCGACACTCCCAACGGCCGCTAAATCCCATGCTTTCGGTAATGCCTGTAAACCCAAAGCCTTAATATGACTAATGACTACCTCCGTTTTTAAACTCGGTGATGTAGATAAGGCCACAGGCAAAGCCCATTTTGCTTTTAAATTACCTACAGCAACGACAAACATTTTTTGATGTGCCTCATCCCAGGTTTTTACAGACTTGGCTAATATCGGCAACAAAGCTGGTTGAGGATTTGACAATATTTTTTTCAACATATATCCCGATAATTCAGGATTCGCTTTGGCAAATTTACCTACTAGATAAGCTCCTGGATTTACTTCCTTTTGAATGATTAAATCGACCACTCGAATCTGAATAGCTGGTGGCAAATCATTTGAAAGAAACGATTTCAATTCAGCTAAACCATCTTTTTGGCGTTTTAAATAATCCAAATAAGCTTCTGTAGCCTGAGTTGGATCATATGCACCCTTTGCTTGTAAAGCTAAATTCTTCAATTTTTTCCCATCCTCAACACTTCCTTCTTTGGACAGTTTTCGTAACTGAATTTGAGTCTCACGAGATTCTTTCTGCTTATCGATGGGCGTTTGAGCCAGCAAACTGATTGGGATTAAAATACCCATCAGCATCATATAAATTATTTTATTTGTCTTCATTTTCTTCAAAATTAAAGAATATAGGGAGCTCGCATCGGTTGGTCCATCAGCTGTTTAGCTTCTTCGTCACCTACGATTTCCTGCTTAATTGGATCAAACTTAAGATTGCGATGCACACGCATGGCAATCAATCCAAGGTTAACAAGCGTACAAGATTTATGTCCATTAGCCTCATTTAAGGCAAATGTTTTTCTGTTTTTAACCGCATCAACAAAATCAGTTTGTTGGGCTGCTGGTTCAGGGAACTCGGCCAACTTACGATCCAAGTCTGGAATGTCCGTTTTGAAATTCTTATATAATTTTCCTTTAGGTCCCTCGATATAAGCTACCTTATCATCTTTTCCTTCTCCATCTAACACGATTTGACATCCATCCGCATACGTGTAGGTAATGCGATTAAAGATCCCAACCGCGTCTTTATCCTGAACGGGTGCATCCACTTCAATAAAGATCGGACTTGTATTATCTTTTCCCAACAAATATTGAACTGGATCCATGTAATGCTGCCCCATATCACCCAAAGCACCTCCATCATAATCCCAATACCCTCTAAATGTACCATGCGTACGGTGAACATGATATGGTTTATAAGGTGCTGGTCCCAGCCATGATTCGTAATCCAATTCCAATGGAACCGGCTGAGGTGTCAAATCCGTTTTTCCAATCCAATAAAATTTCCAATCAAATCCAGTATGCTTACTAATTGTCACCTTTAAAGGCCAACCTAATAATCCTGAATCCACTAATTTCTTTATGGGTTTCACGGGCGTATTCATCCCGTAAAAATTACTTTCAAACCTAAACCAGGTATTTAACCGAAAAATTCTGCCGTGTTGCTGAACAGCTTCCACTAACCTTTTTCCTTCTCCAATCGTACGCGTCATCGGTTTTTCACACCAAACATCTTTCCCTGCACGGGCCGCGTCAGCTGCAATAATTCCGTGCCAGTGAGGAGGAGTTGCGACGTGAACGATGTCCACTTCAGGCAATTGGATTAATTCTCTATAATCACTAAAAGCTTTGACTCCTTTTTCTACCTTATCGAGGCCCAACTGTAGATTTTTTTTATCTACATCACACATAGCCACCACGCGAGTACCGGCATAGGGTATATGTCCGCGGCCCATGCCTCCAGTTCCTACAATCGCTTTTGTTAATTGATCACTAGGAGCTAAAAAACCTTTACCTAACACATGACGGGGTACAATGCTAAAGGCGGTCAAACCAAGGACTGATTGTCCTAGAAATTTTCTTCTTGATACACTCATTTTGATTAAATAGGTTGAGATACCAAGTTATAAAAAAAAATGCAAAAAATAATCCTTTTCTTCTAAGTGAATAAAAGACAAAACCACAAAATAATAAAATCTTAATGTAAGCCTAAATATTAGACAAGAATGACAGTCAAACTACGTGCTCCATGGGCTCCTATGACCAAGGATTGCTCGATATCAGCTGTCTTTGAAGGACCTGAAAGAAACAGGCCAAAATCGGCGTAATTCCCATCCAAACGCTCATAAACTTCATGAAGCGTAGCTACAATCTCCGATTTAGCAACATAAATTACTAAATGTTGGCATATAAAGGGTGCCACTCGATTAGGTAAAAACTGATCCGATAACCAAATAGCACCATTCTCCGCAACACCAAACATTCCGTCAATTTCTAATACGTCAACGGCTTCTAAATCAAGGCCATTAGCCACCACATCCTGCGAAGTATAACGCTGCAAATCTGGATAAATTTCACTTAAGCGAGTGGCCGCTTCCTGCTTATTTTCGGCATCTACACAGATTGCGCCAACAATCGACAGGGAATTTTTAAAATCTCCCACAACATCTTGAGTGGCCTTATAGCTCTTGAAATCACCAGGATGAGCAATTTCTCTTTTCTCCAACGCTTGAATAGCCCCAAAAATTTCTGATCTAGAACTCATTTATTTTCGATTTTTATACCAAGATTGAAAACTCTCTTTAGGTGCTTCTGGCATTTCTCTTTGTTTGAACCAAGGATTCAAGCTATTATTTACAATGAAAGGAGCAAAACGCATCACCATACGACCCATATATCCGGCCATCTTGAAAATAGTTGGATTGGAAAACACAAAGGCCATTCCCTTCATCGACAAGGACTTACCTAATGGCGCTAATCCATCTTTCATTAAATCCTGACGCCAAAACCATAATTGCTCATGAATATTAATTTTCACGGGACACACATTGGAACATGATCCACAAAGTGTACTGGCAAAAGGTAAATCGACATTCGCCGACTTATCAAAATTAGGTGCTAAAATAGAACCGATCGGTCCAGCCACTGGCTGATGGTAACTATGACCCCCACTCCTACGATATACAGGACAGGTATTAAAACACGCAGCACAGCGAATGCACTTCAAGGAATTACGGAACTCGTCGCGGGCCAATTGGCGCGTGCGACCATTATCCACCAAAACAATATGCATTTCTTGTCCCTCGCGAGGTTTCGCAAAATGACTTGAATACGTGGTGATTAATTGGCCCGTAGCACTTCTAGCTAACAATCTCAAAAATACACCGAGATCCTTCCGCTTGGGAATCATTTTTTCTATGCCCATGCAAGCGATATGAACTTTGGCTAAATGCGCTCCCATATCGGCATTCCCCTCATTCGTGCACACCACAAATTCACCCGTCTCCGCCACAGCAAAATTAACGCCTGTGATGGCTACATTGGCTCCTAAAAAATACCCACGTAAATGTTGGCGTGCCGCCTCAGTCAAAAACTGAGGATCTTTATTTCCTTTTGGCGTTCCTAAAAATTCATGAAATGTTTCGCCAACATCCTCTTTCTTCAAGTGAATGGCAGGCAATACAATGTGACTAGGAACTTCATTTCTAAATTGGACTATGCGTTCACCCAAATCCGTATCCACTACCTCCACCCCTTTTTTGGTCAAAAAATCATTCAAATGACATTCTTCCGTCAACATGGATTTACTCTTCACTAATGCCTTTCCTCCATGTTTTGAAATGATCGAATGTACAATTTCATTATGTTCCTGGGCGTCTTTGGCCCAATGAACGATGATTCCATTTTTCTTAGCATTCGCCTCAAACTCCTCTAAATACTGACCCAAATTTGCCAAAGTATGGTCCTTTATTTGTGACGCTTGCTCGCGCAAAGCCTCCCACTCAGGCAATAATTTAGAAACTTTATCCCGTTTGGATCTTACAAACCAAAGGGTCTCATCATGCCAAGTCGTGCGCTCAGCATCTTCTATAAATTTCTCGGAAGCCTCCGCGTGATTAAGCATGATTTAATATTTCTACAATATGTTTCACTTGAACTTTTGACCCTTGTCTTTTTAAAATACCTTCCATGTGCATTAAGCAGGAAGTATCACCGCCCACAATAAATTCGATTCCGTTTTTCAAATGCGATTCCACTCGATCCTGCCCCATTCGCACAGAGACAGCCTCCTCGGTCACGCAAAAAGTACCCCCAAAACCACAACATTCATCCGCTCGCTCAGGGTACACATATTCCACGCCCTTAACTAAATCCAATAAAGAAGCTAGTTTGGAAAATGGCTTTTCATTTAACTCGGTCATCGAACTTAGGTGTAAGCCTCGCTGGCCATGGCAACTCTGATGCAAACCAATTTTATGCGGAAAATTAGCTGATAACGATTTTACCTTAAGTACATCCACTAAAAACTCACAAATTTCAAATACACTTTTTCTAATCTTTTCGGAAGGATGATGTTCCTTTAAATGCAAAATACAGGATCCTGATGGACCCACGATGTAATCAAACCCGTCAAAGTTTTTAGAAAAATTGGTATCACAACCTTCCGTGGAGGAAGCAAAACCAGAATTGGCCATGGGTTGGCCGCAACAAGTTTGATTGGAAGGCACGTGCACTTCTATCCCTAATTTTTCCAATAACTCAAGCGAAGCTATCGCCACCTGAGGGTAAAATTGGTCTACATAACAAGGTACAAATAGAGCTACACGCATGTTAAAATTTTTTAATTTTTACGAGATCCATTGGGATTTCATTGGTATTCCAAGTTTCATGCATCATCAATGCGGCTCCTAATGAGCTCGCCTGAGCAACTTCCGCCCCATAAATTTCAAATGAAGGAAAAGCATGCACTAAGAAATTCATATATAATGGGTTTTTACTAAATCCTCCGTCGACTAATATCTTGGTCACTGGAGTACCTGCTTTCAACAACAACCTCAATGAAAATATTTGTTGGCACGCCAAATCAATCATCAATTGCACATAAGCTAACTCGTATGTCGGGAATTTGTTTAGATCTCTAACATTAAAAGCACAATCCACCAAATAATCCATATGCGCTTGCTCAACCGAAGGAATATTTTTCATTTGATCATCCAAAATCGCTAGATAAGAAGTTTCAAATTCCACAGTTTTATAGTGAGTTGGCGATACTTGATAATGCTCTTGTAATCTCTTAATTTGAATCTCATGGGTATTTCCTGCAAATAAACGAGCCGCCTTTACAGGTTTCCCATTCCCTTGTAAAAAACATAAGACATCATTTTTCAACTCGATTGCTGACAATGGTTTTTCATCAAAGGGATTCATAGCAATACACCAAGTCCCCGTAGATAACAGTAAAAAAGGAGAATCCATTACACGCAAATAAGGAACTAATGCGGATGAAGAATCATGTAAACCTAAACCCACTGGAATATTTGTTTCCTCATTCAGATAGGATGTATTTGAGGGCGCTATTTCGGGCAATTTATTTCTTAGGCCAAAATCGGTCACCCAATCGTGATACGTTTTTTTATCAAAATCCCAAAGGGCAGTATGACAGCCAATCGACGTGATTTCAGAAACAAAATTTCCTGTAAAAATGGACGATAAAAAATTAGGCCAATGCATAACCCACCTGGTTTTACTCCAAACATCAGGGCCAACTTTAGACACTCGGAAGGCCTGAAGTCCTGAATTCAAATTACCTAAAATGGGTGAAGCAGTTGCACGAGCAAATTCATCATCTCCCCCATAGTTTGAATAGGGGAAAAGCCCCTCAGGAAAAGCTTTTAAATAATTATAGAGAGGACTAACCGCATGACCTTTTTCGTCAACAAACACGACGGTTGCCCCATAGCCAGAAAAATTAAGTGCACATATTTTATATTCAGGAAGGGCATTGATTTCAGCAAAAGTCTGCAACATCCACGAACGAACGGCTGGTAGATCCTCCCCTAGGAAACCATCCTCATCAGGAATTTCATTGAAATTTTGTTGGCGTTCAAAGACAATCTGGTACGATTCATTCCAAAGGAAAACTTTTTTATTTGTTTTACCAATGTCAAAAACTGCCATGACCTTCATGCGATCCCCCATTATAATCCAGTAGCCTGCGTTTTTTCTCCGCGCGTTTCGATCAATTTTGCACGCGCATTTGTATTTCTAAAATATGCCAAAGGATCCAAAGCTCCCCCTAATTCCAAACGAGCCTGAGCTACGAGTGAACGTACATCTGTCCTAAAAGCGGCTTGTAAAATTTCTTGGCATTTTACGACATCATTTTCGTCACGGGCAATTTCCAATGCTTTTTGATCCACTAATAAAGCCTGAGCATAGGCAATTTGAATGGCTTCAACAGATTGCATTAAGTCTTCTAAGGGATCCTTCACATTGTGTGAAGCATCGATCATCCAACCAAGGTCTTTTGCGTGGTTCATTCCATTCGCATCCATTCCTTCCACTAATTCGTTGAAAATCAAAAACAACTGATAAGGCTTAATAGATCCAGCAGTTAAATCGTCATCTCCATATTTGGAATCATTGAAATGGAATCCACCTAATTTACCTTCCATCAACAAGATTGATACAATTTGCTCAATGTTTGCGTTAGGTAAATGATGGCCTAAATCTACTAAAGTATACGCTTTCGGACCTAATTTATTTACCATGGAATAGGAAGCACCCCAGTCACCTACGGTCGTCGAATAGAAATTAGGCTCATAGGCTTTATATTCTAAATATAATTTCCAATCAGAAGGCAATGCCGCATAAATCTCTTCTAAACTCTCAACCGTTCTTTGATATGTTTTTCTGAAATTCAATTGGCCAGGAAAACAAGAGCCGTCGGACAACCAAACCGTTAAGGATTTAGAACCCAAACTTACACCATGTTTAATAACTTCAATATTATGATCGATGGCTTGCTTACGCGTTGCCTTAGAAACGTGTTGCAAAGACCCGAATTTATACGAAAGCGCTTGGCCCGATTGGTCCTGAAACGTATTTGAATTCACTGCGTCAAAGGCTAAACCATGCTGAGCAGCCAAGGTCATAATGGCCTTAGGATCCGAGGGAATATCCCATGGAATATGCAATGAGATGGCACCTGAAGATTTATTCAACGAGTGCAACAAACCAACATCAGCGATTTTCTCCTCTAAATTTCTAGGCTCACCTCCCGCTGAAAAACGCCCAAATCGTGTCCCTCCTGTGCCTAGAGCCCAAGAAGGAATCGCAATTTGAAAATCTTTCAATTTTTGAACAAGACTAGAAGGCACACTCACCTCACTGGTCAGAAATTCAAGTTGGCGTTTATGCCTCCCTACTAAACCTTCATTATGACTCGAAATATCCATATCTATCTTAAAAAACCAGCGGCCACTCCACCATCTACATTCAAGGCATTTCCAGTCGACTTGCTCAATAAACCACCCACAAAAGCAAAACATGCATTGGCGATGTCCTCTGGCAATACCGACTTATTTAAAATAGTTCTTTTGGCATAAAAAGAAGGTAATTCAGCCACGGTAATTCCGTAAGCTTTCGCTCTTCCTTCGGCCCAACCGCCTGCCCAAATATTGGAATCAGCGATAACAGCATCTGGATTTACCGTGTTTACGCGAATTTGATCTTCGCCAAGTTCAGCGGCCAACAACCTAGTCATGTGTGCTTGAGCAGCTTTGGCTGATCCATACCCCACATTGTTAGGTCCGGCAACAAATGCATTTTTAGAAACAATATTGATAATATCGCCCCCTAAGCCTTGCTTTCTCATGATGGCAACGGCTGCCTGAGATACCAAATATTGACCCTTCACTAAAATATCATACAAGCGATCCCAATCTTCTTGGGTATGCTCTAAAATTCCTTTTGAAATACTTATTCCGGCATTATTAACAATCAAATCTATCCCGCCAAAAGCTAAACTAGCATCCTTCAAAGCTTGCTCGATCGATGCTTGACTCGTCACATCGGCGATCACCGTGGTCACTGAATCACGGCCAAATAAACCAATAAACTCATCTTTAGCCTCAGCCAAACGATCCGGATTGACATCATTTAAAACAATGCAAGCTCCTTCTTCAGCCATTTTCTTGGCAATCGCCTTTCCGATACCTCCCGCAGATCCCGTAACAAAAGCCACTCGGCCCGACAAAGATTTAGGCTTAGGCATTCGTTGCAATTTAGCTTCTTCTAACAGCCAATATTCAATATCAAATGCTTCTTGGCGTGGCAATGACGTATACGAAGAAATCGCCTCCGCTCCACGCATCACATTAATGGCATTTAAATAAAACTCATTTGCCACACGAGAGGTCTGCTTATCTTTCGCAAAAGTAAACATTCCGACTCCGGGATATAAAATAACCACAGGATTTGGATCTCTCATGGCTGGACTATTCGGATGTTTACATGTCTCATGGTATGAGGCATACATATCGCGATATGCCACAAATAATGGCTCTAACTGAGCTTTAATGGCATTTAAATCACTAAGATCTTGATCCGGTGTAAGGTTCAAAACCAAAGGAGAAATTTTCGTTCTCAAGAAATGGTCTGGACAAGACGTACCTAATGGTGCTAAACGATCCAAATCATTTGAATTGATATATTTTAAAATACGCTCATCATCTGAAAAATGACCAATCATCTGTACATGAGATGAACAGAAACCTCTCAAAATAGGCGCTAAAGCTGATGCTTGAGCCTTGCGCGCTTCTGGAGCAAGACTTGAGATTTTTGATCCACCAAAAACAGGACGAGCAACACCCTCTTTGGAAGCTATATATTCAGCACATTTTTCAATGACTTCTAAGGTATTGATGTAACAATCATAAGAAGTATCAGCCCAGGTAAATAACCCATGGGAACCTAACATAATTCCTTTCAATGCAACACCTCTTGAAGCCGCTTCTGAAAGACATGCTCTCAACTGCAAACCTAAATCGTATCCTGGTCGTTGCCAGCCGACCCAACCAATTTGCCCACCAAACAACTCATCCGTTATTTTTTTACCATCTTTCGCTGCTGCTATGGCAATAGCCGCATCTGGATGAAGGTGATCTATATGTTTAAATGGTAAAAATCCATGTAATGGGGTATCAATGGACGGGGCTTTTGACGCTAAATCAAAAATGCAATAATTGAACAATTCAACCATTTCATCTTCATGTTCCAAACCGCGATATACATTTTCTAAAGAATTGAATCGGTCCATGTACAATGCCGCACAACCCGACTTTTTTAAGGTACCAATGTCTCCTCCAGATCCTTTTATCCACATCACATCCGTCTCAGAACCAGTCAAAGGGTCTTTATCTTTTATCTTAACGGAAGTGTTTCCTCCTCCATAATTTGTTAGGCGCAAATCAGCACCCAATAAATTAGATCGGTAAATAAACAAATCCACCTCTTTGCCTTTCATCGCTTCGGCTTTTGCGTCGTCCCAGAGGTATGAAACGTGATTGTATTTTTTTGACATTGTCTTAAATTAATTATTTAATACGAAGTAGTATAACAATAAATTGGTATCAAAAATAAGTAGAAATTAAAGCCCAACAATCCTAATAGGCATAAGGATAGTCTTATTTTTTCAATTTCTTAACATTCATTGCTTGATCGAAATAATCCACGACCAAATGACTCAATGCTTTTACGCCAACTTGAAATTGTGATTCGTCTAAATAAAAGTCAGGCGTGTGGTGCGCAGCTACTTCGGTGGCCTTTTTGCCCGCAGGCCTTGCCCCCAAAAAGAAGAAAATACCAGGTACTTTTTCTTGGAAATAACTGAAGTCTTCCGCCCCCATGTGCGCATGAATTAAACTAACGCCTTCTTTTCCATTGATACTAACCAAAGTAGGCAGCATGTTTTCAACTAATTTAGGATTATTGTAAGTCACTGGATATCCCGTACCTATCGTAACATCGGCCTTCCCTCCCCCACTTAGGGCAATATTAGTGGCAATTTCGTTGATTCGGCGATGTACTAACTCTCTTTGAGCGGGATCGAAGGTCCGAATTGTACCAATCATATGAGCACTTTCTGGAATGATATTCTGACGAATACCACTGTGAATAGCCCCTACAGTCACAATAGCAGGATTTTCTGAAATATTAACACTCCTTGAAACAATCGTCTGCAAACCCAAAACAATTTGAGATGAAATAACAATGGGGTCTACTCCCGCCCAAGGATAAGCCCCATGCGCTTGCTTTCCATTGACCTTAATATCTAATTGGTCCACGCCAGCCATCGTCGCTTCAGGTTTATATTCGATTAAACCTAAATCGGACTGCGCTTCAATATGTAAACCAAAAATAGCATCGACTTTAGGATTTTCTAAAACCCCTTCTTTCACCATCAATTCTGCCCCTGAGATAATTTTCTCTCCTTTTTCATTATACACTCCTTCCTCTGATGGTTGAAAAATAAACTTAACCGTACCGGCTAAATTAGCCTTTTCTGAAGCTAAAATTTGAGCTACCGCCATCAACATCGCCACATGTGAATCATGACCACAGGCATGCATAACGCCTGTTTTTTGACCGTTGTAGACTACTTCCACTTTCGATTTAAACGGCAAATTTCCACGTTCAGTCACGGGCAAAGCGTCCATATCAGCACGCAACGCAACCACCGGACCTGGTTTAGCACCTCGCAAAATTCCAACTACACCCGTGATAGCCACTTTTTCTTGTACTTCTAAACCTAACGATTTTAAGTGTGCTGCGATAATCCCAGCCGTCCTAAACTCTTGATTTCCTAATTCAGGATGCTCATGAAAATCGCGGCGCCAAGCAATTACTTGATCTTTGAGCGCATCAGATTTTTGATTAATGACAGGCTTCAAAGCCGTTTGCGCATTGACCAGTGAAAAATGCAAAATAAATGACGCGAGTAATAGAAATTGTTTTTTCATTTTATGTCGTTGATATTCAAAAATTTATTTCACTTTAATTGCGAATAAAAAAGTCCTAAGAATAAAGTACAAAGCTTAGATTTATCTCAGAATTAAATTCGATTTTCCGCTGTGCAACTAATCTTAGGACTCAATATTAAAATTAAATGAAGGTATTATTTATACCCCCACTTTTTCATGATTTGTAAATCTTCTTTTACACAATCAATCGGAGCAATTCCTTGGTATGCTTCTTGTTCAATAATGAAATGTTTAGTTCCACCCAAAGTGTCGCCCAACTTCACCATTTCCAACACATTAATGATTCCTTTGCCTAAAATAGTACTTTCGTATTTATCCTCACCCGCTTTAGAAACAATTTCATCTTTCACGTGCATGGATACAAAACGGCCCGGCCATTTTTTCAAAATTTCGGCTGGAACACCACCTCCATTAATCATATTACCTATGTCTAATTGCTGCGTCACTAATTTAGGATCCGTGTTATTTAACATGATATCATAAAGCAATTCGCCTTCTAATTTTTCAGAAAATTCGAAATCATGGTTGTGATACCCGAATTTCATGTCAAATTTTTGACATAATTCTCCAGACTTATTAAATATGTCCATGTATTTCAAAAGCAAATTTTTGTCTTTTCGAATTCCCATGTCGATCGATGGGCTAATGACAAATTCCTGACCACATGTAGCCGCATCTTCCACGGTATTTTTCCATAAGTCAGTAAAGTCTTTTTTCGAATCATCCCAGTGTGGTTTTCCCATAACCGTGTGACCCGATGGCATTTTTAATCCTAAACCATCTAAGCGTTTTTTAAATTCCTGCGCGGACCAACCGTAGAACTTGCGATTAACGTAGTTTGCGTGTTCCACAAACTTATACCCCATCTCGGCCAATTTCGTCAAAGTCCCCATGGGATCTGTATTCATTTCAGCGCGAATGGAATACAATTGAATACCTACTAGTTTTTTATATTTGGCTGCAGCCAAAGATTGTAAGGCCGGAGAGGCGATAGCGATAGCTCCAAGGCCAAAAGCACTTTTTCTTAAAAAAGATCGTCTTGATGAATTCATAATTAGGTTTTTTTATAGGTTTAAACTTAACAATTCTATTTCAATTTTACAAAAATCGCGTAACTTCGGACCATGCAACCTCTCGCTGAACGAATGCGTCCCACCTCTTTGGAGGATTATATTGGCCAAGAAAAGGTCATTGGCCCAAACGCTCCTTTAAGAAAAGCGATTGACGCAGGTCATTTACCCTCATGCATTCTTTGGGGTCCACCGGGGGTAGGAAAAACAACTTTAGCTACCTTATTAGCTGGTGCCTTAAAGCGAACCATTTATACTCTTTCCGCTGTACAATCCGGAGTAAAAGAGGTCCGCGAAACGCTAGAAATGGCGAAGAAAAACCGAATGTTTAATCCACAATCTCCCATCTTATTTATAGACGAGATTCATCGTTTTTCTAAATCCCAACAAGATTCCTTGCTCAATGCCGTCGAAAAAGGAGTGGTTACTTTAGTCGGGGCAACCACGGAAAATCCTTCTTTTGAAGTTATATCGGCCTTATTGTCTCGTTGCCAAGTCTATGTGCTGGAATCTTTGGAGTCGAAACATCTCCAACAAATGTTAGAAAAGGCCATCGAAAAAGATCCACTCTTCAAATCTAAAAAAATAGATTTAAAAGAAACAGATGCCCTATTTCATTTTTCTGGAGGCGATGGACGGAAATTATACAACCTTTTTGAGTTATTAATTTCCTCTGAGAATTCAGATAAATTAGAAATCACTAATGCGCTCGTCACGGAAAGGCTTCAAAAAAATTTGGCCTTATACGATAAAGATGGCGAGCAACATTATGACATCATTTCCGCCTTTATCAAATCCATCCGAGGTTCCGATCCAGACGCGGCTGTTTATTGGCTTGCGCGCATGTTGGTTGGCGGAGAATCCCTGGAGTTTATTGGACGCCGACTATTAATTTTAGCTTCCGAAGATATTGGCCTAGCTAATCCAAATGCGCTTTTGATGGCACAAACATGTTTCGAGGCTATTCGTGTGATTGGAAATCCGGAGTCTAGAATTATTTTATCCCAAACCGTTATCTATTTAGCTTCTTCCCCAAAAAGTAATTCGGCTTATAAAGCCATTAATCAAGCGATGGATTATGTGCAGAAAACTGGAAATTTACCTGTACCTCTGCATTTGCGAAATGCGCCCACCAGGTTAATGAAGGATTTGAATTATGGGGCCGATTACAAATATCCGCATGATTTTCCGGGCAATTTTGTCGAACAAAATTATTTTCCTGAGGTGGACAAAAAGCCGATTTTTTATAGCCCTGGAAAAAATGCAAACGAAGATAAGTTGGCAAAAATCAATCGTGACACTCCATCATAAGCAAAGCGCCTGATTGATAGGAAATTTTCACGATTCCATCTGATTTGGATTGATTGCTGGAGCTAGTTTGTTGGCCCAACACTAATACCGGGTGATTTAATTCATACACTAGACCTTGGCTTTTAACCTCCTTGGCTTCTCCATACGGAATTAATGACAGGGGCGTTCCTGCAGGATACCACTTTTCGAAATGTTTGGGCAGTAAATAACTCGTGGAATAATCATCAAAAAAGACAATTTTCAATTGCTCCCCATAACGAACCAATGAATGAAAATTATTTAAGGTATGATCCATTCGCTTTCCCGTAGCCCATACCACATTCACCGCAGGATAACCTTCCTCTAATAAATAATCAAAGGCTTTTTCTAAATCCGTTTTATTTTGATCTGGAGTATGAATTTTTTTCAAAGGATAATGATCAAATTCATGAGAATGATTTGTCGCATGGTCAAAGTCACCCAGCCACACATCGACTTTAATCCCTAAATCAATAACGCGCTGAATGGCGCCATCTAAAACGACGACGGTGGGCGACCATTCCAACAATTGCTCCAATAAATCCATGGAACATTCTTCCCCATTGGCAATAATAAGCGCCGGTTCTTGCTTGTCGCGAATGATGTGATGAGAGGACATATTAAGACTTAAAATCAGATTTACCTCCTGTTTTAGAGATCAATTTCGTTTCTTTAATGACAATTCCTTTGGAAATCGATTTACACATATCATACACCGTTAAGGCCGCGATGCTGGCTCCCACCAACGCTTCCATCTCCACTCCTGTTTTAGCTTCTAGTCGGCAAATACATGTGATAATCACCTGATCTTCGCTGGTTTCAAATTCAAATTTACAGGAATCTAGGCCTAATGGGTGACACAAAGGAATCAGGTCAGCTGTTTTTTTGGCTCCCATAGTTCCGGCAATAGTCGCGGTTTGAATAATACCCCCTTTCTTGGTTTGCCATCCCGCTAAAGATAATTGGGATGCGACTTCCTCTCCTAAATAAACGATCGATTGAGCGCGAGCTTCACGAACCGTTTCATTTTTAGCACTTACATCCACCATGCCTGGTTGGCCATTTTCATCTAAATGAGAGAAGGAATTTGACATATTAAAATAAATTTGTCAACAAAAATACATGACTATGTTTCATTTTAACGATTTTTTTAGAAATTTATAGAAATAGCGTTTCCAAAATGATTAACCCAAACGAGGCTCTTAATTTGATTCAAGGTTTAATTGTACCCCAACAGGTACAAAATGTAGCGATTCAAGACGCCATAGGGTTGATCCTTGCAGAAGATTTATCGGCCGACAGAGACTTCCCTCCTTTTAATCGGGCGATGATGGATGGCATTGCCATCAATAATACCGCGATAAAAAAATGGTTGATTGAGGACATTGCGTTCGCGGGAGAACCTCAAAAACAATTAAGCAATTCAGATGCTGCCGTCGAAATTATGACAGGGGCTCCGGTTCCATTAGAATGCAGCAGTATTATTAAAATTGAGGATATTGTATTTTTTGAATTAGCCGGAGAAAAATGGGCGGAATATGTAGGTCTAGATACCATAAAACAAGGCCAATTCGTCCACGCCCAAGCGAGTGATTGCAAGCAAAACGACCTCATTCTTTCCTCTGGCACTAAAATAGGTCCTGTGGAAATTGCCATTGCAGCGACTATTGGGAAATCGGAATTAAGCGTTTTAAAAAAACCTGGTATCGCTATTTTTTCGACAGGCGATGAAATTGTCGGCATCCATGAAAAGCCAGAGGCACATCAAATACGCAGTTCCAATTCTGTTATGTTGGAATCTGTCCTGAAATCACATGGCTTTTCTACGACAGTCGCTCATATAAAAGATGAAAAAAGCGTCGTCGAGAAATCTTTGGAATCTGCTTTAGAAAAGCATGAAATCCTATTGCTTTCAGGGGGCGTATCCGCCGGCAAAAAAGATTTTATTCCGGAAGTTTTAGCAGAACTTGGCTTTAAACCTGTCTTTCATAAAATAGCCCAAAAACCGGGCAAACCACTTTATGTGGGAAATAGAGCCGATGGGCGATTGGTATTTGCATTTCCTGGAAATCCAATATCCACATTAACCTGTTTCTGGATTTATTTTTTACCTTGGTTGCTTGGAAATAAATTGATTCTATCCACGATACCGGTGGTTAATTTGCCTGCCTCAAATCCAAAATTAGATCAATGGCTGCCCGTAAAAATAAAAGGGGGCCAAGCAGAAACCCTGAAAAATAATGGATCAGGGGATTTATTTCATTGGAAATTTGCAGATGGCTTGGTGTGGCAAAAAGCGGGGTCAACAGACCAATCACTTCCATTTTTTCCTTTAAGACCCTGATATGGAAATAAAAATACATGCCTTTGACTTAAAGTTAAAACATACCTTTTCCATCACACATGAATCAAGGGATGTTCAACCGACCTTAATCGTGGAGCTTTGTTGGCACGGCAAAAGTGGATTCGGCGAAGCCACAGAAACGCCCTATTATGGCGTCAGCATGGAAAAAATGATTGATCAGTTGACGAGCATTAAAGGAATTCTACCAACCGATATTTTACCACATCCGCATGATTTTTGGAAATTAATGTCGCAGCATTTATTGGATGATCATCCTTTTGCCTTATGTGCCATAGATGTGGCTTATTGGGATTTATGGGGCAAAATGCATGAGAAACCCTTGTATGAAATGTGGGGTTATTCGACTGCAAAAAACATCCTTACTGACTATACGATCGGCATGGATTCCATCGAGAAAATGATTGAAAAAATGCATGAGGTACCTTTCCCATTATATAAAATTAAATTAGGTACTGATCTTGATTTAGAGATCATCGAGGCTTTGCGAAAGGAAACGGATGCGATTTTTAGGGTTGACGCCAATACGGCTTGGACACCTGAACAAACCATTTATTTTTCATCCGTCTTGAAAGATTTGGGAGTAGAGTTCATCGAGCAGCCATTAAAAGCGGATGATTGGGCTGGCATGAAAAAGGTTTTTGAACAATCTGCGCTACCCATCATGGCTGATGAAAGTTGTATATTAGAACAAGATGTGGAGAAATGCGTAGGCTATTTCCATGGAGTGAATATTAAACTGATGAAATGTGGGGGCCTCACGCCGGCCTTAAGAATGATCAAAAAAGCCAAGTCATTAGGGTTAAAAGTGATGGTGGGTTGCATGACAGAATCGACGATTGGCTGTTCGGCGATAGCCCAATTAGTTCCTCAATTAGATTTTGTGGACATGGACGGTTGCCTTTTGGTCGACGATGTCATTTCAAGAGGCATTCGCATTGATTACGGAAAAATTATTTATTCTAAAATCGCCGGTACCGGGGCTGAATTAATAAAGCGCAATTGACAAGCTACCAATTACATAGTGACCACATTCCCGGAAGATGGGTCGAACACGAAGGCAAAAAACTTCGTTGGCTCGGGGGTACCAACTATCTTTCTATCGGGACACATCCATTATTTCAGGAAAAGTTAAACGAGGGAATAAAAAAGTTTTTGCAAAATTGGGGAAGCTCCAGGCGAAATAATTTACAACTATCCGTTTGGGAAGAGCTAGAAGATTTATTCGCCAAAAAATACGATAGGCCAGCGGCCGCATTAAGTTCATCGGGGATGTTGGCCGGACAAACGGCACTCCAAATAGCGTTCCAACTAAACCCAAAGGCTTTATTAAACATTGCGCCTAATACGCACCCAGCATTATGGAACAGGCCCTACCAGCCATTTAATGGGACTTTTAATAAGTGGGAAGTCACCTTGGTACCCACTGATATTATTGCCATAGATGGTACCGGATCCCCTTGGGTGGAAGGAATCGATTTCGACTTTGCGGCTTCTTTGGCAAAGGAGAATTTTCTACTGGTCGACGAATCTCACCGAATTGGCATCCAAGATATTGGTATAACAACGGAAGCCAATTTGATTCAAACTGCCTCCTTATCAAAAGCTTATGGAATTCCAGCCGGGATCATTTTGGGAGACGTGGCATTAATAGACCAACTAAAATCAGATCCTTTTTGGGTAGGTTCGTCCCCACCTAATCCGGCATTTTGCTATGCATGTTTACATGCACAAGAGGCCTACGAGGAACAATTGGGCCAATTAAAACATTCCATCAAATTAATGGATGAGGGGCTGAAAGAAATAAACAAGTCCATCAAAAGATTGCATGGGTATCCGACATTTTGTTCTTCTTCACCCGACTTATTTGAGTATTTAAAAGGCAAAGGATTTTTGACTAATCAATTTTCTTATCCCAATATTAACGCACCCGCCATTTGTAGAGCCACCGTTAGCAGTTCATTAACTGATGAGGATATGGTTGAGTTAATTGACGCATTAATAAACTTCAAAGATGCTTAAAAACATATTTCTGATTAGTTTATTGATCAATAGTATGCTCGTAAAAGCACAGGATAATCCTTTAGCTTCGATATTGAAATCGGAGAAATTCAAACAGATTACAGAAAATCCATTAAAATATAGAGTTCAGATATTGTATACTGAAATCAATCGGGACAGGCATAACAAACCCTCACTCAAAACGTATTCCTATCGAACAGATTCCAAAGAATATTTCTACCCGGCTAGTACCGTTAAATTAGCCGCGAGTGTCTTGGCTTTAGAGAAAATAAATGCGTTGAAATTAGACAAAAATTGGTTCATGTATACGCAGAAAAGTCGGGAGGGCCAACAAGAAATAACTCAGGACCTTAGCGCTGAAAGCGGAAAACCCAGCGTGGCGCATTACATCAAAAAGATATTACTCGTTTCGGATAATGAAGCGTACAATCGGCTTTATGAGTTTCTGGGGCAAAAAAAATTTAACCAATCCATGAAATCAAAGGGATTTAAAGGGGTGAGATTTACGCATCGACTGCAAGTTCCCATGACGCCTTTTGAGAATCAATTTACGAATCCGGTCGAGATTGTGGACACGACAGGTCGCACACGATATTTTCAAGAAGCCGCGTTTAATGATCAAGCCATCTTTTCAAAAAAACCCATTTTATTGGGTCAAGGATTCATGAATTCACAGGGTCAAATTGAGCAAACACCCTATGATTTTACCTTAAAAAATGCATTTCCTTTAGCGACTCAGCATGAATTTTTGCAGAGACTTATGTTGCCAGAGGCCTTTCCGACAAAGAAAAAATTTAATTTAACGAAAGAAGATTATGCATTCCTATATCAATACATGTCGCAATATCCCACGGAAACCAGGTATCCCAACTACCTCATAGACTCGACCTTCCATTCAACGTATTGTAAATTTATTTATTACGGTGCCGATACAAATGAGCCCTTAAATAAGAACCTTAGAATTTTCAATAAAGTTGGGGATGCCTATGGATTTTTGTTGGACAATGCCTATGTGGTCGACTTTGAAAACCAAATAGAATTTATGGTTTCGGCTGTTATTTTGTGTAATGAAGATGAAATATTTAATGATGACCGCTATGAGTATTATCAGATTGGATTCCCATTTTTTAAACAATTAGGGCAGGAAATTCATGCTTATGAAATGAAACGGCCTAAAAAATATTCGCCTAAATTGGATCATTTAAAAATCAAATACGAGAGATGAAATAACTTGAACGGTTCAATAACTCGATACATTCAAATTAATTTTGATGATTAAATAGAATAAAATTTAATGGCATTATCATGAAACATTTTCTTTTGTTCTATGTAAGGCCTGTTTTTTACGATCTCTTTTAGAATATTGACCCATTCTTCAAGTTTGTTGCTTTTGAGGCACCAAGGCCAGTCGCTTGCGAACATGACCCGGTCAGGGCCAAAAATATCCAGACAATGATTGATTCCTGGAGCCAATGTTTTGGCAGTTTTAGGGTAGCCAGATGAAGTAGAAATTATACCTGAAATTTTACAAACCACATTTTCGTTCTCGGCCACAGTTTTCATGGCAGTGATCCATTCATTGGCATCATGATTCGGTTTTTCGCTTATTGAGGATGGATCAAAAAATGCTCTTGGGTCAGCATTGCCACAGTGGTTTACTAGGAATTTTGTACCGGGACATGTCTTGATGAGTTTGGCCATCGAAGGCAGCCAGGCTGGTGAAATTTCGAAGTCGAGGCTCAAATTAAGCTTGCCCAGTAATTTTATATTTTTAATGATCTGCGGATTCTTCATATCTGCTATTGAGCTGAAACCACATCTAACTCCTTTGATATAAGGTGAGTCTTTAAACTGTGAGATGTAGGTTTCAAACTCCGGACTTTTCAAATCTCCACTAATAACAGCACCTCTTGTTGGGTTTTTTGTGTCTTTACATATTTCAATGGCATAAAGAGCTTCCTCATGGCGTCGGGCTGCGGGTACCCCCACTTCCATATAAATACTTTTCACCATATTGACATTTCGAGTGGCTTCCAAATAAGCCTTCAAGTCATAATTGCCGGGCACTGGTGTTGATGTCCAGTCTTTGCCGAATCGTAGCAGGTCGGCAAGGTGCTGGTGAGTATCTACAAGTGGTATTTTCTTTAATGAATGGGATGCTTTTAGGACGGAGCTTCCTTTGATTGAAGCAATGGCTAGCACAGATACTGAAGCCAGAAATTTTTTTCTATTCATTATAGTAGACTGGTTTTGATTTTAAAGATATCAATATACAATAAAAATAAATCTGCTATGAAATAGGCTTATAAATAAAAATTAGTCCAAAGCAAAAAAACAGATTCCTATAAAACATATAGCTTGATACATTACCATCAATTTTAATCCATCTTAGCAAATCAAAATTTTCAAATAAAATACCCCTTTTATATAAAAATAATAATATCTTTAGATTCATTCTTTTACTAAAATGTAATTAACCCTGTTGTAACTCTTCTTTTTTTACTAAAAAATATAAAGGCGTGAATGAATTAAGAAAACGTAAGGATAATTCAAGTGATATCGCACTTTGGAACCAATTAAGGTTGGGAAACGAAGAGGCATTTTCCTCGTTATTTGAAAGGTATTATAGTACGCTAGTTAATTACGGTAAAACGTTAATGACTGGAGAAGATCGAGTAAAGGATTGCGTACAAGATGTATTTGTTAATATTTGGACGTATCGCTATAAACTATACAAACTAAATGAGGCCATCTTAGTTAAAGCGTATTTACTTTCGAGTGTACGAAAGAGAATAGCTAGGCTTCATCATCGCGAACATATTTTTTCAAATATCAAAAACATTGATTCCCTAGAATTTTTATTTGATTTTTCCATTGAAGACCGCTTGATAGCTGATGAGACAACAGCTAAAAAAGTGGAACAATTAAATAAAAGCATTAATCAGCTTTCGGATCGACAAAAGGAGGCCATTTATTTGCGTTACCAATATGGCCTTGCGGTCGATCAAGTAGCTGAAGTGCTAAACTTAAATTACCAGTCTACAAAAAATCTTATTCATCGGGCGATTCTTCAGCTCCGTAAAGATTTCCCAATTTCAGTTTTATTTCTACTCTTGAACTTTTCCTTAAATTAATTTAAAAAAAAAGTTCAATTTCGTGAGTACCAAAATAAATTCGTGGCCTCTCTATATTTGAAAACACAATACAAATGCAAAAACGAGATTTCTACGAGAATATAGAAGATTTTTTATCAGATGAGTCTTTTCAAAAATGGGTTAAAGGAAATGATGATCCTTTAAATTGGAGCGAATGGACTGTGGAAAATCCATATCGTGCCAAATTGGTAGAGGAAGCTCGACTATGGATTATCGGAATGAAAGTTGAGCAGACACCCTTAACTAATCAAGAAACACAAAAGTCACTTCAAAAAGTTTGGAAAAAAATCGGACGGTCTAATGAGGAGCGTCCTGATAAATTGATTTGGCATAATACCTGGTTTAGAACTGCAGCTGCCGTTTTTGTTGTGGGTTTGGCTGCACTTTTATATTACGCTAATTTGTCAAGTACTCAAATTACAACCATTACTTATCAAGAGTTGATCAAAAGTGATTCAAATGGGTTAATTGAACAAACCAATAATTCGGATAAACCCCAACTCATTACATTATCTGATGCAAGTTCTGCTTTACTTCAGCCCAATAGTAAACTTAGTTATCCTAAAATATTTACAGGAAATGAACGCAAAATTTATCTTTCTGGTGAAGGCTTTTTTGAAATTAGCAAAGATCAAAATAGAGCCTTTTATGTCTATGCTAATGAAACTGTCACGAAAGTATATGGAACAAGTTTTAGGGTTATCGCATATGCGAATCAACCAAACGTTCAAGTATTGGTGCGTACGGGTAAAGTAAAAGTGAGTTCAAATCAAAATATTCGCAATGCCACTTTAGAAGAAGTCATGCTTTTACCTAACCAAGCGGCCAGGTTTGTTAGAAAAGAACAACTTTTTGAAAAAATATTGGATATCACACAAGATAAACCTTTACTAGCTTCGACAAATACGATGGAGCAATTAAGCTTCGATTTTAAGGATATCCCTGTTAAACAAATCTTTAAAACCTTAGAACAGGCCTATTTGATTACCATCGACTTTCCACAAGACAAATTGAAAGAATGTTATCTGACTACATCATTAATCGATGTACCATTACCTGAAAAGTTGAAAATTATATGTGAAAGTTTGGGCAATAATAGCCGCTATGAGATGAATGGCAACTATATTAAAATAATTTCAAATGGATGTAAATAACAGCTCATGAAAAAATAAAAAATAAAAAAAAGCGCCGAAATGCTGTAACATTTCGGACGCTCAAAAGAATTTCCCAAAGCCTCTGTAAAGGTTTGGAAATTAGTCGAAACCCGTAAAAAAGTATCAACCTTAACAATCAAAATTATGAAAATAAGTTTAATTAAACGACATTTCTTGTATAAGATCTTGAAAATGACCTTAACCCAATTAGCCGTTGTTCTTGTATTTTCTAGCATAGCTTTTGCTTTGCCAGGAAAGGCACAAAAAATACTTGAAACCAAAGTGTCTATAGCTCTCGGCAATGTTAGCTTGGAAAATTCTATACTAGAACTTGAAAAAATAGCTCAAGTGAAGTTTTCCTATAATTCACGCGCCTTGAATCTTAGTCAAAAAGTAAATATAAGTGCGAATAACGAAGCCTTATCCAGTGTATTAGATAGGCTACTACTACCGCTCAATATTCAATACTTTGAAGTAAGCAATAGAATTGTTTTACGTAATAATAATTTGATAGAGAGTAGCAAAAATTCAGAAAATGAATTAGTATTTAATGCCATTAAAAATGCCCTCGCTGATATTACTATTAATGGTACTGTTACTGATGAAAAGGGAGGAAAACTTCCAGGTGTAAGTATTGCCATTAAAGGTACAAATCGTGGTACTTCTACTAATTCAAATGGTGATTATTCGATAGCTATTCCAGACAATAAAGCAACTTTAGTATTTAGCTTTGTTGGATATAAGTCACAGGAAATTACTATCGGGGCATTAACTAAGATCGATGTAACCATGGCTGAATCTGCTATTGGACTGCAGGAAGTAATTGTCACTGCATATGGTTCTCAAAAGCAGAAAGACGTTACCGGTTCGATGTTTAAAGTAGATGCATCTAAACTGGCAGATATTCCTGTAGGGCAGATCACTCAAAAACTCCAAGGACAGATACCCGGTGTACAAATAACTCAAAGTAACGGAATACCTGGACAAGATATCGCTATCCGCATAAGGGGTGCCGCTTCAATTAATGCAGGCAATGCACCGCTCTACGTTGTGGATGGTTTACCTCTTACAGGTGGCTTGAGTATGATTAACCCTAATGAAGTCGACAATTTAACTGTATTAAAAGGTTCTTCAGCAACCTCTTTGTACGGTTCCAGAGCTGCCAATGGAGTGATTTTAATTACTACCAAAAGAGCTAAGGAAGGTCAGACCAGCATTCAGTTTAACCATACTTCTGGTATCGCACAGGTACCTAAAAAGGGTCGGCCTAATTTAATGAATGCGAAGGAATTTCTCGCAGATCGTAAAGCTTTTTGGGAAGACAAGATTAGATATGAAGATTATACCGACGGAATTCCGGAGTTGTACCAGAATCCCGAAAAATGGACAGGTCCGGATACGGATTGGTTTGATGAAGTATTGCAAACAGCTAATTTAAAAAGTTACAATCTTTCCTTATTGTCTAGCAAAGGTAAATTCAGTTCTGCAACCATACTAGGTTATTATGATGAAGAAGGGGCAGTAATAAACTCCTCCTATAAACGCTATTCTTTGAGGAGCAATAATGATTATCAGGTAAATGATAAGCTGCGTATTGGCATTAGTGTGGCACCAACATTTCAGGTGAACAATAATCTGAATAATACAACTGGAATGTATAATATTGTCTATGCAGCAACGGTAACTCCACCTATTTTTTCACCGAATGATAAAAACCCCGACGGTTCAGTTAAGCAATATTTTGATGGTCCCGGGCTATTTGTATTTCCTAACTGGGCAAATACAATTAGAAATCAGGAGAATGTCGGGAAACAAGTTCGGTTGCTTTCCAGCGTTTATGCCGAACTAGATTTTCTGAAAAATTTAAAATTCAGAACTTCATTTTCTGCGGATGTTAACAATACCACCCAAAGAACATTTTATCCCTCGACTATCGGCCCAACTATTTGGGATGCCCCTCCGCGCTTGGCAACAGGATCTTACTTAACATCTAATTCTGCTTCATGGATGGCAGAAAACACCCTTGATTTTACTAAAACATTTGGCTCAAACCACAATGTAAATGCCCTTATAGGTTATTCAGCTCAGTCATTTAATAGTGAATCTAGTGGTTTGAATGGAAATCAATATCCAGATAACCTGATTAGCAATCTATCTGCAGCTAATAATATAACTTCATGGAAAAATCAGAATGCAATAGCCGAATGGTCATTGCTTTCCATGTTTACCCGTTTTAATTATAATTACAAAAATAAATATTTACTATCTGCATCATTTCGCCGAGATGGTTCTTCACGTTTTGGTTGGGATAACCAGTGGGGATTATTTCCATCATTGTCTGCGGGTTGGGTTGTTTCTGATGAGGTTTTCATGTCTAACTTATCTGCAATTTCATTCATGAAATTAAGAGCTGAGTATGGAGAGGTCGGTAATTTTAATATTGGTAATTATACCCAGTTTGGAAATATTTCTGGTACTGATTATGTTTTTGGTGGGTCACTTGCTGCAGGCCGTAGACAAACTACCTTAGGTAATAATAATCTGACATGGGAGACTTCAAGGGGAGTGGATATTGGGTTGGATATTGCTGCTTTTAAAGGTAGGGTGAGTTTTAATTACGATTATTATGATAAAACGACAAAAGGTATGCTGTACCAGGTAAATATTCCATGGACTACAGGTTATGCTAATGTTCAGGATAATATTGGTGAGTTTCATATGTGGGGACATGAGTTTAATTTAAATACGGTAAACCTAGAAGGTTCTTTTAGATGGAGTTCGAACTTTAATCTCAGTATAAATCGTAACAAAGTAATTAAATTAGGAGTTAACGACCAGCCGATAGGAGCTCAAGATGGTTGGATTTCTCAAGTTAACAGAACAGAAGTAGGTCGACCTATAGGCCAGTTTTATGTGTTTTTAAATGATGGCGTTTATATGACCCAAGCGGAATTTGATAAAGGGGCGAAAGCTGAGGACTCTCAGGTCGGGACTCAAAGATTTAAGGATTTAAATGGTGATGGGAAAATCGATCTAAATGACAGAACGTATGTTGGCAACCCAAATCCTAAATTCGTTTATGGTTTTACAAATACTTTTGATTATAAAAATTTTGATTTGAATATTGTTATTTCTGGTGCTTACGATCAGGATAAGGCCCGAACACTATATGAATGGAGTGAGATAGTCGAAGGAAATTTTAATGTTGAAAAATATGTGATTAATAGGTGGCGTTCGCCTGAAAAACCTGGCGCAGGCAAAATTGGCCGGACATTATCGGGAACAAATGCATGGTCTTCGATGGGTCAAGCGGATTGGATTGAAAAGGCAAGCTATTTGGCTGTAAAAAATATAACGTTAGGATATACCCTGCCAAAGATTAAAAACATCAATAAAGTCCGTCTTTTCCTAAGTGTTCAGCAAGCTCTGATGCTAACCAATTATATGGGTCCTAACCCTGAGGCAAGCCAATTTGGATTGACTGGTCTTAGAGAAGGCATAGACGATTCTGCTTATCCTGTTCCACGGACATACGCAATTGGTCTGGATTTTAAATTTTAACCTCTTCAAAATAAATTTGATATGAAAAAGCTATTATATTTAATTTTAATTTTAGTAACGTCTTTTTTCTTAGACTCCTGTTCGGATGACTTTTTGAAACTCACGCCTCAAAGTTCCCTTACTTCTGGTAATTTCTTTAAAACAAAGGATCAATTACTACAAGCTCTAAATGGGGCTTACGAAAGCCTTAGAAACACTAAGTCAGGTGGATATCCGGGTTATGCAATGGCCGAAATGCGGGCTGACAACACTCATTTTGAGAATAATCCAACCTGCCGTCCTGGGGCGGATGGTTCGCCTTATAATATTGATCTTTTTAACGAGTCAAGTATTAATCCTGTAGTAGTTGCTATGTGGAGAAGCCTTTATGAGGGTATAGCACGTGCCAATAATGTAATTGCAAATGCTTCATTAATCCAGTTGAGTCCGGAGGATAAGAGTATGATCGAGGGACAAGCCAGATTTCTACGTGCGGTATATTACTTTGATCTTGTCCGATATTTTGGAGGTGTACCTCTTCATCTTGGTCCGGTATTGGGTACTAAAGATGCCTTTGTTCCACGGTCAACTGTAGATGATGTTTATAAAGCTTTAGTTCAGGATTTAACAAATGCCGTATCCCAATTGAAAGCCCCGGCTTTTCCTCAGGATGGAAGAGCAACACAGGGGTCTGCCAGAATGGTGCTTGCTGAAGTTTATTTGTTTCAAAAGAATTTTCCATTGGCAGAGAAGGAATTAAAAAGCATCACACAGATGGGTTACAATTTACTCCCTAATTATGCTTCAGTTTTTGATTTAGCTAATAAAAACAGTCGGGAGTCCATTTTTGAGGTTCAATATGCCCAAGGAAATCAGGGACAACAAAGCAATTTTTACGCTTTCCTACCTTATACTAGTGATCTTTTTCTGATAACCGGAGTTAAGTCGTCAAATGGACCATGTGACATCGGATTTAATACTCCGACAGGTGAAATAATTAGAGCCTTTGAATCCAAAGACTCACGACTAGATGCTTCAATAGCTATTGCCGAAGGCTCCATTCAAAGTAGTGGAAGTTTTAAAATAGAGGCGATAAAAAGCCCTTTAGGCTATATTACTCCTTCTAATAAAAAATCTTATGCTTATATAAAAAAGCGGTTTCGTGCTCATAGCCAACAACGCAACCAGGCTGATAATACTCATGTTTACCGGTATTCAGATGCCCTGCTTTTGTTGGCAGATGCCCTGAATGAACAAAATAAATCTTCAGAAGCCTTACCTTATCTGAACCAGGTAAGAAGCAGGGCAGGTTTACCTGCTGTGACTGAAACTAACCCGAATTCATTAAGAGGCATCATTGCTCATGAAAGGCGTGTCGAGTTGGCTTTTGAGAATCGCAGATGGTTTGATTTGTTGAGAACAGGTAAAGCCATTGAGGTAATGACTGCACACGGACAATATATTAAAAAGGAATATGGCTCGCTAGGCTACCTGCCACCCGTGAGTTATGCTGTTACCGCTGATAAGTTGATATACCCTGTTCCTAACCGTGAAGTGGAAATCGGTAAACTTAAACAGAATCCCGGCTATTAATTTAAATAATTTGAATCTGTATTGGATTTGAACTACACGATTTAGTGCTAAAGTAGATTCATCCATCTAATAATAAAGTATTGTATTATGAAAGATTACAAACGTTTTTTAAAGAATCTGGGGGGGTTTCTGTTTTTCTTGATTAGTTTTTCCATTGCCGGCTATTCTCAGAAAGCGGCTGTAGTAAGGATTGATGCGGACGAGAATCTCATCCTCGAGAACCAGAATGTCCGCATGGTCTTTAAACGAAGCAAGGCCGGCTATACTGCTGCTGTCATTTCGGTTAATGACGGCAACCAATGGCGGCAGATGGCGGTCAGTCGGCCAATCGGCCAAGTCGCCTACAGTACTGCAAGCGGCAAGACTTTTGAATCCAACATTATTCCGACCAAATATGAGATTCTTAAATCTGGCGGGCCTCTCGCGAAGGTACGATTCTCAGCCGAAAGGGTTGATGAGGACGATGCCATTTGGAATTTCGTCTATACTTTTGAGATTGAATCGGGAAAACAGACAGTTAAGACTAACTACCAGGCCTGGGCCAACAAAGACAGGCAGTTGCTATACTTTCAGGGGCCTACCTTGTATGCTGGCGAAGGCAGCTTTGGAACTCGCAAGCATCAGGCTGTTTTCCCTGGGCTGGAATATCTTGAAGCACACGAAAAGTCGTCATCCGACCGTGATAATGGTCCAAAGTTTGCCAATCGCTATGCGCCGCATCCATATAAAATTACCATACCGTTTATGGCTGTCGAGGCAGATAAATGCTTAATTGGCGTGATGTGGGATATGCTGCAAAAGTGGGATGGTGAACATGTGACTACTGCTGCCAGGTTTGCCTCGCCTAATCTCGATTCTAAGCAGAACAACCACTTGATGGGTCTGTTCCTGCCGTCTATACCTGAGTTTGTACCAGAGAACGGTACCCGGGCTACCAAAAAGGCTTATCCCCTCAAGGCAAATAACAAGATCGAAATTGAAGCTCATATCGTAGCGGAGGCTAACGCTAAAGTGCTCAATATGATTGACCACTACCTGGCTGTCTATGGTATGCCAGAGAAAATTAAACTCCCAATAACTTATGACGAAGCGCTGGAAACGGCGCGGATAGGTTACATGGAAACCCTTTACGATGCGAAGGCCCAGGGTACAAAGCTTTGGGAAATTTCTCCAGCCTATCCAGCACCTGGCCCAAGCGCACTTTTGTGGCGTTTGTCTCTGGATGTCAAAGATCCGGCCAAAAAGAAGATGATAAGAGACCGTGTTGACTTAATGGTGAACAAGGCGCTGGAACGGGAAGGGGTTAAGGGGCTGACCGACTGGCTTGACGGTCGTGATTTGCCTTTTAGTACAAAATTTCCCGCCAGTTGTGCCGTTCGCAACCATTTGTTGCCGTTTTACATCGGGTACATGGAAGACGGCCTCGATGCTTGGAAAAAGCGTGTCTATGAAGAACTCATTGATAAGCAGCGCGATGATGGCAGCTGGGCATACCTTGGCGACATGACGGAAAGGATCAGGCAGGGCGATGATATTGTCGATGGAACGATGGTAGAATTGGTTGGTAGCGTTTTGATGTATGCCCGTATAACGGGTGATCAGCGGGCGTTGGAGGCAGGACTAAAGGGACTGCAATATATGGATCGGTTTGTTGTGCCCCGCGGTATGAATACCTGGGAGGTTCCCAAGTACGCACCCGATATCCAGGCTGCAGGCTTACATGTCTGGTGCTCTCTGGAGGCCTATGAGATTACCGGTGAGAAGCAGTATCTTGAGAAGGCCAAATACTGGGCGAAAACGGGTGTTCCATTTGTGTATATGTGGAAAGCTCCGGACCGACCGGTCATGAAGTTCGGCACGATCGCCTGCTTGGGAACCACGTGGTATAACGTCATTGAATGGTTTGGTAGGCCGGTGCAATGGTGCGGTTTTCCCTACGGATACTGGATCCTCAAACTGGCCGAATACGACCAGAGTTTACCGTGGCGCGCCATTGGCGAAGGAATAATGGATAGCGGCATTGAGCAAATGATAATGGTTGGGGGCGGCGAGAGAAAGGGATTGGTAGCGGATGCTCTAGATCTTATAACGAATGAATTAGCTGGCCCTGGGTGGGAGCCGGAATTGTATATGAAGGGAATCTTTCTAATGCGCGGCCAGGGAGTAGATATCAATAGCAAAGTTTTGCAGACAGACAGCAAACGCATTCATGTCAGCACTGCCGCCATTCTCAAATCCACCATACTAGCCAGTCAGGGCCGTGGCGCTTCATTTGAGCTGGAATATCCCATCGGCGAAACTAGCTATGCGACGGTCGCCGGCCTTGGACCCAACACCGAGGTCAGAAAAGCCGGTCGTGTTCTTGCCCGGGCTGATAATCTTGACACTGTCCAGGAGGGCTGGAAAGCGAATGCTGACGGACTACTTTTACTCAAACTCAAACACGACAAGAATCTCGTAAAGGTGAGCGTTACAGAAAATTGACAGAGACTGAATTAACCCTTGAGGCTTTTTCAAAAGACAAATTGGTGCAATGAATTTTGTAAATGAGTGGCTGTTGTATTGCAGTTAAAACAAGCTTGCCTCATTACTTAGCATCAGTTCAAAGCAGATTTTTTAGTGCTATCAAAAAACAAAAACTAAATCAAAAATATAAATTTGATGAATCAACAGATTGAATCATTCGAAGTAACAAAGGGTCGCAAAAGTGGTGACCTTTTAAGTGAACTGCGTCAAGAAAAAAAACTTAAAATCGGTTTTGCAGCCTATGGCTATTTTGAATACTGGCGGATGTATGAAGGTCTCAGAGATCAAGTAATTGCTGACATGAAAATTATTGCCAACAGACTAAGTAAGAATCATGATATTATTTATCCGGGGATGATTGAAACCCTGGATGCATCGGATGAGGCGGGCAAGTTATTCAGTAACAATCATATTGATCTGCTGATTTTTGCCGAAGGAACCTATTGTCCTGATTATTTTATGCATCAGACGCTCAACAATTTGCCTGATGATATACCTATTATTTGCTATGGAACGTCCCTTACGGGTAAAATCGACTTCGACAGTGACTATCAAATAAGTCTTCGAAATAGCGGTATGATGGGCTTGGTCCAATTAACCGCCGGCTTCAAAAAAATGAACAAGCATTCTAAATACGAGGTTATTATTGGCGGTATCGAGGACGATGAGGTATATGATACGTTCGACCAGATGATTCAGGTTTTTACAACGATAAAGAACTTGAAGCATATGACTTTTGGTCTTGTTGGGCATGTATTTAGGGGTATGTATGATTTCGAATATGAAAAAACTGCTGTAACGGGTAAGTTGGGACCTCATATCATGGATATCAATATCGATCACCTGATGAGTATTCATGAAGAAAACGGGACTACCGATCCACGGATTAAGAAACTTTTAAATTCAGCTAAATCGGAATATACTATTGTTGGTCTGAAAGATGAAGAAATCACGAAAGCAGCCCAACTTGCTATTGCCTTCCAAGATCTGATCGAACGTTATAAACTCAATGGGCTCGTTGTGCTTGGGCAACATCTGATTGAAGCCAAGGCAGGCTCTACTTGTCACCTTGGCCTCTCCGAAATTTTGAAAAATGATCTTGCTGCGGTAGTGACTGAAGGCGATGTGCTTGGGTGTATCATGAGCAAAATAGTCAAGGACTTTACTGGGCGTAGTCCATTTTTCGGAGAATGGCAGGAATTTGATACATCTAAGAATACGCTTATGCTGTTGGGCCATGGTTTTATTGACGCCCGTGAATGCCGCCCTGACCGCCCGGTATATGTTAAGCCGGCTTGTGAAAACTGGGGCTTTACAGGCAATTCAGTTGGGTTTGAAGCAACCTATTCAACTGGCCCGCTTACGATGACGCATTTCATTCAAGATGCCAAAGGCTGGCGGTTACTGATCAGTGAAGGAGAATTGGTTGATTCACCTCCTTTGAAAATCAATGAATGTACATTGATTGTAAAGATCGATAAACCTGTAAAGCAATTTTTAACTGAATTGATGCACTACGGTTTCAGTCATCATGCGATTGCCATTCCAGGCCATATTGGAAAGCAGCTTTCATGGTTTGCTCGTCAACTTGATATTGAAGTAAACTGGATTTAATGGTGGGGAAAAATATTTTATGGAGTATGTCTTAGGAATCTTTTTAAATATTATTGGGAGTTTTGCAGGAGCTAGTTTCTATTTGCCTTTCAGGAAGGTAAGAAATTGGTCGTGGGAAAGCTATTGGATTGTTGCTGGTTTTTTTACTTGGGTCATCCTGCCTTGCTTGATTGCTGCTTTTACCATACCCAATCTTTTGATTATCATTAGGGAGTCTCCTCCCCTCAGTATTCTATGGACATTTATTTTTGGAATGCTATGGGGGATAGGAGGCCACAGCTTTGGGCTTTCTCTTCGCTACCTGGGAATGTCTCTCGGCATGGCAATTGCTTTGGGTATGACGCATATTGCTGGTACACTTGCTCCACCAATTTTTATGGGAACATTTCAGAGCCTGATACGGAGTCTCTCCGGTCAGGTTATAATGGCGGGCCTGGTTGTTTGTATAATCGGAACTTTTTTAGCCGGATTTGCTGGGATATTAAAAGAGAACGATTCATCCCCCGACAATAAACAGAAATATATAAAAGAATATAATTTCAAAAAAGGAATCATTGTTACAGTCCTCTCTGGAATATTGAGTGCTTGTTTTACATTTGCTTTTGACGCCAGTAAGCCAATAGCTGATGTTGCGGTGAAACATGGCATCTCTGAATTATGGAAAAACAATGTTGGTCTCGTTTTCATAACGGCAGGTAGTTTTATTTCCAATGCGATTTTATGTTTGGCAATGAACATCAAGAATAAGAGTATAAGTAATTATTGGCATGGCGGAGATGCCTCAATTTGGATCAATTACCTTTTTTGTGCGGAGGCTGGTATTATCGCTTACCTTGAGTTCCTGTTCTATGGGATGGGAATAACTAAAATGGGTAAAAATGATTTCGTAAGTTTTAGCATCCACCTGGTATTTATAATTATTTTCAGTACCATGTGGGGATGGATTACTCTTGAGTTCAAAGGAAGCAGCAAGCGTACTGTAACAATGATCATTATTGGCATTCTTGTACTTATACTTTCTGTCGTGGTGATGGCTTACGGCAATTATCTATCATTTATTGCTTAAGTGGAGTGATAATATCAAAACGTGATACTGAAATATAAATATAAAGATGATACCTACATTCAATCCATAGTCTTATGAATAGAAATTCACTATTGATTGTACATCGTACAAATTTTAAAAAAAAGTACAATTTATTGAGTACCAAAATTAATTCTTGGCCTCTCCATATTTGAAAAACAATGCAGATGAGGAAACAAAATTCGGACGAAAAGGTAGAAAATTTTTTATCAGATGAGTCTTTTAAAAAATGAATAAAAGGGAATAAAAATCTTTTAAATTGGAGCGAATGAACTATTGAAAATCCTTAATTTGCAAAATTGATAGAGGAAGCTCGACTTTGAATTATTGTTATGAAAGTCGATCCGAAACTCTTCTCCACCACAAATAGTAAATACAAATAATAAATAATAAACTTATGAAATTCAAAAATGTATTAATCCTGCTGATGCTTACTCAGGTAGCATCTCTTGCTCAGGTAGTGAAAAAAAGTCAAGTTCTTTTTCCATTTGAGATCAGATGTGAGTATACTGAAAATCCTCTAGGATTGGAAACGCAACGGCCAAGATTCAGTTGGATCCTGACATCTTCCCAGCGTGGACAGATGCAGACGGCTTATCAAATCCTTGTTGCGAGCAGTCTAGAGAACCTCTCTAAAGGGAAAGGTGACAAGTGGGACAGTAAAAAGCTGGCCTCCGACCAATCGGTCACCGTGGTCTATCAGGGCAAGGAACTAAAGAGTGGTGAAAAATGCTGGTGGAAGGTACGCGTTTGGGATAAGAATGGTAAGGCGGGAGCATTCAGTGAGCCGGCTACATTTGAAATGGGACTATTGAAACAAAGTGACTGGCGGGGGCAATGGATTGGAGCCGACTCCTCCATTTCCTCTCCTCTTTTACGCAGGGAGTTTGCCATCTCCGGAAGTATAAAGCGAGCCAAGGCGTATATATCAGGTCTTGGCTGGAACGAATTTTATATTAACGGTAAAAAGGTAAGCGACCATGTTCTAGATCCGGCGACAAGCTACTACAATAATGACCAGCCATTTGAATTAGGTACCCGGGTATTATACGTTACCCATGATGTAACAGAATATTTGCAAAAGGGTCAAAATGCACTGGGTGTTATGCTGGGAAATGGATGGTACAGTAATGATGAAGGAGTATTAGGAAAGGAATTAATTGGAAGGCAGTCATTTGGAAAGACTCCAATTCTTCGTTTGCAAATGGATATAGAATACACTGATGGAAGAATAGAGAGCATCGTTTCTGAAGATAAATGGAAGGTTTCCGATGGTCCTATCAGAGCTAATGAGATATGCCTTGGTGAAGATTACGATGCCCGGCTAGAAATGACTGGATGGGATAGTCCTGGCTATAATGATTCAAAATGGGCTAATGCTGGTGTTGTTGCTCCTCCATCGGGTAAAATGGTTGCCCAGATATTGCCCGCTGTCAAAGTTATTAAGAATATGAAGCCTATTAAGATCACAGAGATAGAAAAGGGGGTATACATTTATGATTTCGGTCAGCATTTTTCAGGTTGGACCAAACTAAGTGTGGGCGGCCCCGAAGGTACTAAAGTAAAGATGAGATATGCAGGGATACTGTATGATGACGGGCGTCTCGACACAAGAAACCAGCGTGTTGCAACACAGACTGATACTTATACGCTAAATGGGAAAGGTACAGAGGTGTGGGAGCCTAGATTTACACTTCACGGATTTCGATATGTTGAGGTAACTGGATTCCCTGGTACGCCAACTTTAAAGAACCTCGAAGGGCGTTTTGTATATAACGCAGTTGAGACAAGCGGCAGTTTTGAGAGTTCCAATAAATTAATAAATCAGATTCATAGCAATGTTTTATGGACATTTAAGAGTAGTCTTCAAGGCATACCCCAGGATGCGGCCGAGCGGAGTGAACGCGTTGCCTGGCTAGGAGATACAGGCTTTAATTTGGAAGATTACCTGTTTGTTCTAAATACCGCGTCTTTTTGGTCCAAATGGCTTGATGATATTAAGGATTCCCAGAAGACCGATGGTGATCTTCCGGTTGTTAGCCCGCTACATTGGCGGAAAACATATGATATGTGGCCTACTTGGAAAAGTACTTATCCGCTAGTAGCCTGGTATTTGTATCAGTATTATGGTGACGAGCGTGTTTTAGAAACCCATTATGATGGAATTGCTAAATTGATAGAATTCCTGGGTAAACAGGCAGATAATTACATAATTGCCAAAGATCTCGGTGACCATATGGAACCTGACCGTGCAGCAGGCTATAGTAATTTTGCTCCGAAACGAACGCCGCCTGAGATTACTGCAACCGGATTCTATTATTTCGACGCCTGGATTCTTGCTCAGGTAGCTAAGGTTCTCGGTAAGACTGAAGATTACAAACGTTACTCCTTACTGGCTGAAAATATCAAAAAAGCCTACAACGAGAAATTCCTCAACAAAGAAACGAATCAATATTCGACTGGTAGTCAGACCTCAAATGCCATGTCACTCCAGCTTGGTCTAGTTCCGAAAGAAAGGGAGAAAGCTGTGCTTGCAAATCTGGTTGACGACATTATGATTAAAAACGAAGGTCATCTTTCCACGGGAATTTTAGGAACAAATGCCCTAGAGCAGGTTCTTGGAAAGTTGGGCAGAGCTGATGTAATGTTTAAAATTGCTACTCAAACTACGTATCCAAGCTGGGGTTATACCATTTCAAAAGGAGCTACTACGGTCTGGGAAGCTTTCGAAATTGAAAGCAAAAAGCCATATACCGTCAGTTTGAATATGAAAATGTTCGGCAGTACCGAAATATTTTTCTTCAGAGACCTGGCCGGTATTGGCCGGGGCGACATTGGCTTCAAACAGATCATTATCCGGCCATGTATAGTCGGTGATTTGACATATGCCAAAGCGTCACTGAAGACTGTCCGAGGGGTGATTGCTGTCGATTGGAAGGTAGCTGATCATTTGCTCGATATGCAAGTAACCCTTCCTACAAACAGCAAGGGCAAGGTGAGTATTCCCAAGATACAGCTTAAAAATGTCACCATAACAGAGAGCGGCAATACGTTGTGGAAGGATGGATTATATGTTGGTAAAGTATTGGGGATAAACGGTGGCAGTGAAACTGAAGATTATGTAACCTTTGACGTTGGTTCAGGTAATTATCTGTTCCAGCTATCTGGTCAAGCCCAATAACAAGAAAACTTTCCCAAATAACCTTGAATTAATTAATAGTATATCTGGTATAATGCTGATTTTATTATTAACTATTCTCCATTTGCCATTTTTAACTTCTGTTCATAAAAAATAATAATTAATGATTTACAAAAATGATTTAAAATCAAGGAAACCCCGTCCTAAAATTGGATTAATACCAACGGGGCATTTATTTTACTGGGATCAGTTCCCGGGTCTGAAGGACATGTGCATGAATATGCATGATAAGATGGTTGAGAGACTTGGTCAAATAGGGGAGGTTGTATCTCCCGGACTGGTAGATACCAGCGAAAAAGCTATAAACGCCGGTGCCTTTTTTAAAAATGAAAAAGTAGACATTTTATTTGTTCTCCCCCTTGGATATACAACCGGTATGGTAGTAATTCCCTGTGTCAGACAACTAGACGTTCCGATTCGGATACTCAATACACATCTTGATACTTCGTATGACTATAAGACGGCGGATACAACTGTTTATCTGTATCACGAAGGACCCTGTTGTATTCCCGAATATGCAGCAGGGTTGATCAGCATTGGTAAAAAATTCAAAATTCGCACAGGACCATTTAACTCTGAAAGGCTCTGGAATGAAATTAATGCTGATTGTAGTGGTGCTGCAACCGCCCGGGCTTTTAGATTAATGAATATTGGCATAATAGGGAATACATATACCGGCATGGTAGATATGCCTACGGATGAACACCGCTGGCTGAAAGCTACTGGAAATCTTATCATTCGTCCCGAGATAGAGGAGATTGAAGAAGCATTTCACCGGGTTAAACCAGCACAACTTCAGGATATGTATAAACAATTCCGTGAGATGTATGATGTTGATAAGACCGTCACCGATGAGGACCTGACGATATCAGCACAACTGGCTATTGCCTATGAAGAGATAATACTCAAACATAATATCCATGCTTTTGGGTATTATTGGTGGGGAGAGAAAGAAATAATCACCCAACTGAGGGCACAATCGAGCCTGGCGGTATCAAGGCTTGCTGCCTTAGGCCGGCCCGGCGTCACAGAGGGTGATGTAAGAACTGCTATGGGCATGAAAATACTTGATCTATTAGGAGGAGGTGGTATGTTCGTTGAAATTTTTGCCGTTGATTACGATAAAGATTTCCTCCTAATGGGACATGACGGCCCTTGCAATATTAATATGAGTGAGGGTAAACCCAAAATTCAGCATCTTGAAGTTCATCATGGCAAATCAGGTCATGGCCTTGGAATTGACTTTGATGTCATCAAAGGTCCTGTAACAATCTTGAATTTAAGTCAGTTTGACGCAGGTGATACCTTTAAACTTGTTTATACCCTCGGCGAAATTGTGCCCGGTGATGTATTAAACATAGGTAATCCGAATTGCAGGGTAAAGATTAACAGGCCAATTCATGAATTCTTCAATGATTGGTGCCAGCAGGGTCCCTCTCATCATATGGCACTTGGAATAGGGGATCATTCAGAATCAATTGAGACTTTTGCCGAGGCGATGAATTTTAAAACCGTAAGAATTTAAAATTTTGGTTTTTATTTGAAATTGATAAATAGTCCGCGTTAAAATTAAATAGTATGAAAATTTACAGAAATTTTTTAATGGTTCGAGTCTATTTCTTGAGCTTCTTAGCTTTAACTGTTATTTCTGGCTTTTCGAAGAATGATAAAAAAGGTCTACTTGTACCATCCGGGTTAACAACAGAGTATCAGTCGGAACCTGTTGGCATACAATCAGATACCCCGGAATTTGGCTGGCAGTTCGAGACTAATAAACGTGGGCAGCGTCAGTCGGCATATCAGGTGCTTGTTTCAAGCAGCTTAACAGAGCTCAATAAGAACAATGGCGATCTATGGAATTCTGATAAAATTGATTCTGACCAATCTTTTAGTATACAGTATCATGGAAAACCTCTTCAAAGTCGGCAGATTTGCTATTGGAAGGTTCGTGCTTGGGATGCAAAGGGATCGGTTAGCGAGTGGAGTAAGCCTTCCCGGTTTGAGATGGCTTTGCTCGCAAAGTCGGACTGGAATGCTGAATGGATCGGGCTGCAAACAGACGAAAAGATTTCGCCGCTTCTGCGTAAAGAGATAGAGGTCACCAGGAAGGTAAGGTCTGCCAGGGTGTATATGTCCGGGATTGGATGGAGTGAACTTTACATTAATGGGACGAAGGTCTCTAATGATGTGCTATCGCCTGCTTTTACGGATTATGATCATGAGGTCTTCTATTGCACTTACGATGTGACCTCCTTACTCAAAAAGGGATCGAATGCTGTCGGCATTATGCTGGGCAATGGCTGGTTTAGTACTACAGACGTATTTGAAAATTTGGATGGATGGGCAGACCGGCCACAAGCAATTCTTCAGATGATAGTTACCTATGATGACGGAATAGAGAAACAATTTTTAACGGACCAGACCTGGAAAGCAGCCCGTGGACCAATTGGCTCAAATGAGAAGAGGCCCGGCGAAGAGTACGACGCAAGGCTTGAGAAGCCAAATTGGAATATAGTGGACTGCGATGATGGTAGTTGGCGCCCTGTTTCGGTTTTTCCAGCTCCAAAAGGTCGTTTGATTAGTCAGACCATCCCTCCAATGAAAGTTCTCGATACCATACGACCAATAAAGGTGACTAAAGATGGCAAGGGTGGCTGGGTTTTTGAGTTTGACCATTTTTTCTCAGGCTGGGTACGGCTGAATGTCAAGGGCAAGGCTGGTACTAAGATCACCTTGACCTATGAAAAAGGCAGGATAGTTTCTCATGGAGGTGAAAGGGATACTTATATTCTCAAAGGCGCCCCTGATGGGGAAACCTATGAACCACGTTTCACTTTTCATCCCGTGAGGTTTGTGTATGTGGAGGGACTCGAAAAAGAGCCAACACTTGAGACACTTGAAGGAAGGGAAGTCTACACCAACGTCGATCTGTATGGAAGTTTCAATTGTTCCAACGAGCTTTTGAACCGGATACATGAAAATATTCAGCGTTCGCTGAAGGTTGGACTGAAGGGCTTCATCCTTGACTGCATTCATAGGGAGCCAATTACCTATAATGAGCCGGCTAGTCTTTTCGGATCCCTAGCGACCCGTAAATTTATGCCAGATTTGTGGCTAAGGGAGGCCCGCAATATCCAACTTGGAAGTTCTAGTAACGGCGACCTTTCTGATATCGTTCCTGTTCTTCCGGGTATGAAAAGATCAAGTGATGTTTCTCAGAATGCTGCTTATCCTATGCTAATCTGGTATTTGTACGAATGTTACGGCAGTACTCAACTGTTGGAGCAGCATTACGGGACGGTTAAGGCATGGGTCGATTTCATAGGACGTGAAATGGGCGATTCTAATCATATAGTTAGGAAGGGCTGGCTAGGTGAGCACATGTTACCGAAGCCAGGAGGCCTGCTTGGCTGGGATTTTATCAGTAAAGAAACACCAAAGGATTTCCTCTGGACCTGCTTATATTATCAAAACATCAGAATACTTGCTGATATGGGTAGGGTATTAGGCAGTAAAGAAGAGGCGAACAGATATATGGCACTGGCTGAAACGATCAGAGCGACAATTAACCGGGAATGGTTCAATACCACTACCGGGCATTATGCCACCGGCTCACAAACGTCTGATATCCTGCCACTCGCCCTTGGGGTTGTTCAGCAGGAAAGCCGTCAACAGGTGATCGACAATATTGCTAGGACTATCAGAGAAAATGGGGGCAAATTAAGGGTTGGCCATCTTGGTCTGCCAGGTTTTATGGAGTCGCTGGTTGACCACGGACTAGGTGAGGTGGTTTACAACGCGGTAAACACCACAGAATTTCCTGGATGGGGATATATGGTTTCCCGGGGAGCTACTACGGTGTGGGAAGGCTGGAGTCTGGCTAATGGTACTTACCAGGCAGAAGAGAGCATGACTATGCTGACCGGTGTCAGCAGGTTTTTCTATGAGAGTCTTGCCGGTATACAGGAACCAAATTTCTATGGAACCCGAGAGTTCGCTCCGGGTTACAGCCGAATCGGCATCAAGCCGCACATACTTGGTGATCTGACCTATGCCAATACCTCAATAAAAACGATTAGAGGTATCATATCTTCAAGCTGGAAAAAGACAGATAAATCATTAACTCTGGATGTTATAATACCAGCAAACGCAACTGTCAAGGTGAGTGTTCAGGTAATGGGGTTGAAGAACATAACCATCACCGAGAGCGGCAAAGTCGTTTGGAAAGATGGTGCCTATGTCAGTGGAGTTGAAGGAATATCAGGAGGAAAACAGGAAGTCGACTATGTTACATTCGATACAGGGTCGGGGGAATACCACTTCAAAACGAATAATAATCGTAAATAACGGCGAGTCAAAAACAAAATACACATGGAAACAAAACGCATTGCTATTAGATGGAAGTTAAAAGATGGTTTCGAAGAAGAGTATAAAAGACGTCATGATGAAATCTGGCCTGAATTACTTAAACTGTTAAAAGATTCGGGAGTTTCTGATTATTCAATCTTTCTGGACAGGGAAACAAACCTTCTTTTTGCCTATCAGAAGCAAACCGGGAATCTTCCGAACCTAGAAAACCCAAATAATCCGGTCGTTCGCAAATGGTTGGATTATATGGCTGATATCATGGAGGTAGATCCTGATAATTATCCACTAGAGCATCCTTTAATTGAATTGTTTTACCTTCCTTAAAAAAAAATAAATTCATAGTAACTGTAAATCGTCATTGAAACATCGATTAATTACCTTTTCAAAGCCTAATTAAACAATTACATAGCAGTGCAAAATAATTTACTTAACGAACTTTGGCAAATTTCAGGCCGGCTACATCCTTTGGTCGTTCATTTTCCCATTAGTTTGCTTTGGGTAGGTCTATTGCTTGAATGCATTGCATGGAGAAAAAAATCAGACCAATTTCAATCTGCCATTGGCATTATATTATGGGTGGGTACCATCACCGCAGCTTTGGCCGTTGGCCTAGGTTTTATTTTAATTAATCAAGACGAATACACAGGAAAAACCATCACCATACACCAATGGTCTGGCATTGTAACCGCTATTTTTTCGGGATTAACGCTGTATGCATTCATCTCTAAAGAAACAAAAAGCTACCGGTTACTCTTATTTCTAACTGTTTTAGGGGTAAGTTTTGCGGGGCATTATGGCGCCATGTTAACCCACGGAGAAGACTATTTAGATCTAACCAAAGAAGAAAAAACTCAAAAAATTGCTTTGAATCCTTCACTCCATGAGGAGAAATTACAAGGTGAAATTGACCTTAATCAAAAGCAAGATTTAGGTATTGAAGCTAGAAATATCCTAGCAAATCACTGCTATGATTGCCACAGCATCAAAAAATCAAAAGGGAAATTACGCTTAGATGCTTTAGAATATGTTTTAAAAGGGGGTAAAGAAGGTCCTGCCTTGGTCGTTGGCCGTCCTGAAAAAAGTGAAATGATTCGTCGGATTAAACTTCCTGCAAGTGATGATGACGCCATGCCTACCAAAGGTAAAAGGTTAAGCAAAAAAGAAATTGAAATATTAGAATTGTGGGTGAAACAAGGGGCTCCTTGGCCTGGTGTAGCTTTGAAATCCGCACCGCCAACAGCCGCTATCGATCAAGAAGAGAAAATTGAAGAAAATAGTAGTGTGGTTAAAAAATCAGCTTCTTCAGAAGATCGAATCATGAATACATCTGAAATGCCAACTAAGGCACCAGAGGTTTTAAACGCGAACCAATTACAAGAATTAAATATCAACGTAAGATCGATATTGGCCCACAACTGTTATGCTTGCCACAATGCTACCAAAACCAAAGGGGGATTACGCTTAGACAAAAAAGAATTTATATTTAAAGGTGGGGAAAATGGACCGATTTTAGTTGCTGGAAATCCTGAAAAAAGTGATATGATCCGCCGAGTTAAACTTCCTTTTGGCCATGATGATGCGATGCCAACCAAAGGCAAGCGTCTTAGTAAAGAGGATGTAGCTATGTTGGAATACTGGATTCAACAAGGTGCTCCTTGGCCTTCAGGTCCAGAAAAAAGTTTGTATCGAGTGGCTGCATTAGAGCCGCGGATGCCGACTATTCCTAAAGCTATGTCAGGATTAAATCAGCCAATTGACTTGTTTGTCAATGACTATTTCAAGAAGAATAAAATTTCTTGGCAAAAGTCCGTGGATGACAAAACGTATATTCGACGGGTTTATTTAGATGTTACTGGTTTATTACCTAGCCCAGAAAGCATCAGCGCTTTTGTCAGTGATACTCGACCGAATAAAAGAGAAGTTTTAGTTGACAAACTCCTAGCCAACAATGAAGGGTATGCCCAACATTGGTTGACTTTCTGGAATGATGCCCTTCGCAATGATTATTCAGGAACGGGGTATATTACGAATGGCCGCTTTGGAATAACCAAATGGCTTTATGGTTCATTAAAAAACAATAAACCATATGATACTTTTGTTAAAGAATTAATAAGTCCGACCAAAGAATCAGAAGGTTTTATACGAGGTATCCAATGGAGAGGAACCATTAATTCGAGTCAAAGCACTGAGATGCAAGCGGCACAAAACGTATCCCAAGTCCTTTTAGGATTGAATTTAAAATGTACTTCATGCCATGATAGTTTTATCAGTGATTGGAAGTTGGACGACGCCTATGCATTTGCCAACGTATTCTCAAGCAAAACCTTAGAAATTCACCGCTGTGATTTGCCAACAGGCCGCATGGCTGGATATGGGGTGTTGTATAGTTCACTAGGCAAAATAAAAGAAACAACCATCACCGCAGAGCGCTTAGTGTCTTTAGCTGATATTTTAGTTCAAAAGAAAAATGGACGTTTATACAGAACGTTGGTTAACCGTGTGTGGGCCCAATTAATGGGAAGAGGAATTGTGGAGCCAGTCGATATGATGGATAACGAACCTTGGAGTCAAGATTTATTAGATTGGCTAGCTTCTGACTTTACAGCGAATGGATATGACATGAAGCGATTAATGAGACAAATTTTGATATCTAAAACCTATCAAACACCAGCGATGGGTCTTAAAGAATCACAAATGCTGACCGCTTCAAACTTTGTGTTCAAAGGAATTATGAAACGCAGAATTACAGCAGAACAATTTGCAGATGCAGTAAGTCAATCCTTCTTTCCACTTTACACGGATTCGGCTCTAGTTAAAAAAATGTTGCCTGCCGATATTAAAAATGACATTCCATTTGCCCGAGCGTCCTTAGTCAAAAACGATCCTTTTTTAACTGCCTTAGGAAGACCCAATAGAGAGAATGTTTCCACTAGCCGTATTTCACAGGCCAATTTACTTCAGGCGCTGGAATTGACTAATGGCAACAAATTCAATTTATCCTTGCGAAAGGGAGCAGAGATTTGGGCACAAAAATATCAAACAGGAGAATCTCTTGTTAAAGCCTTATATTTGAAGGCTTTAGGAAGAGAGCCTAGTCTTAAAGAAATGACCTTAGCGGTTAAATATATCGGGAAAAAGCCAAGTGTGGAAGGGATACAAGATTTAGTGTGGGCAGTAACTTTACTCCCTGAATTTCAATTAATTATTTAATTTTTATTGCGATGAAAAATCAATGGAATAGAAGAGAGTTTTTACAAAATACCAGCACTGCTACCATAGCAGCTTTGGGTTTGGGCTCTCCTATTGCGAGTTTAATGGCGGACCCAACGAGCCCATTAGCCAAAAAAGCGGCCACAGCAGATACCGTTATTTTGTTGTGGATGGCCGGTGGTATGGCGCATACAGAAACCTTTGACCCGAAAAGATATACTCCTTATGAAAAAGGAATGGAGGGTAATCGGGTATTAAGTACCTTCAAATCTATGCCAACGGCCATCGATGGGGTTAACTTTTCAGAAGGCCTTCAGTCGGTAGGAAGTGTGATGGATAAAGGGACCGTGATTAGGTCTTATGTGGCTGCAGATTTAGGCCATATACTTCACTCTCGTCATCAGTATCACTGGCATACCAGTTACGAACCCCCACAATCTGTAGCCGCACCTCACATTGGAGCATGGATTTCAAAAGAATTGGGACCTAAAAATCCTGTTATTCCTTCCTTTATCGACATAGGTCAACGCTTTACCGTTGGCGAGGCCGAAGAATTAAAAGCATTTCATACAGCAGGATTTCTAGGCAATGAGCATGGACCATTTTTGATTCCGGATCCTAGTCAAGGTTTAGAAAGTGTGCGTCCACCGGTGGGAATGGACATGAAGCGATTTGAAAGTCGGAATCAATTATACAATAATTTAATCTCGCAAAGCGCGCATGGAGAATTTGGAAGTGATTACCAAAAAGAATCCTTACGTCGTTCCATGGAGCAGGCCTACATTTTATTGAATTCACCTGAGTCAAAGGCTTTCAATTTGAGCACTGAGCCAAAAGAAATTTATGATGTTTATAACACTGGTCGTTTTGGGCTTGGATGTTTATTAGCGCGTAGATTGACTGAAAAAGGAGCGAGATTCATTAGTGTAACGACAGAATACGAACCATTTTTCGGTTGGGATACCCATGAAAATGGCCATACCAGGTTAGAAGGAATGAAGCGGATGATTGACGGACCCATTGCCCAATTGATCAAAGACTTAGATAAAACGGGCCATTTGGATCGTACATTGGTGATTTTAGCCAGTGAATTTAGTCGGGATATGATGGTGGAAGGCCGACCAGACCTTAAAGTTCAGGAACAAGTGAAACAACCTGAAATCCTGAATGACATTAAGTTTTACGGAATGCATCGTCACTTTACGGATGGATGCTCGATTTTAATGTGGGGTGGGGGTATCAAGAAAGGTCACGTGTATGGCAAAACAGCCGATGAGCGTCCATGCAAGACCATTATAAACCCAGTCAAAATCGACGGAATTCATCAAACCATTTACCATGCCCTAGGTATCAAACCGGATACTCAATATGAAATTGAAAAACGACCTTTCTATACCACGCCGGATGGAAAAGGAAAAGCAGTACAAGATCTTTTGACCTAATGAAACATAAAAATTAATCTTCAAGCATTTGGGAAGGAGATATCGATTAACGGATATTTCAGGAAAAGTGGTGCGAGATATCTTAAGCTAGGTTGAGTATGAATAAAAAATGGAGGGGGATTGTTGAACAATTTGTACTCATATCTGCAGTATTTCTAGTGTTTTTATTGGCCTTTGAGGATCAAATCGTTGTTCCTAACTGGCTGCAGTCTTTTGGACGATTACACCCACTAGTCCTACATTTCCCAATCGTTTTATTGATTTTGTTAATGGCTTGGGAGTTTTTCAGATTTACCCGAGAAACTAGCCCTTGGATTAACACCGCGGAGCAATGGGTTTCTGATGCTTGGATTGTAGGCGCGGCCCTCACAGGAATAACTACTATTTTTGGCTTATTTCTTTCGAAGGAATCTGGTTATTCGGGAGACACTTTGTTCTGGCATAAGTGGGCAGCCGTTACTTTATTTATCGTCTTTAGTGGAACCTATTGGCTCAGAAATTTATCCTTTTACCAAAAGCTGAACTCGAGATTGTTGATAGGCTTCATGTCCATTTTACTGATCTCGACCGGCCATTTTGGATCAGAGCTTACACATGGAGATGGTTTTGTTTTGGAGCCTTTCCAACAAGGAAAACAGATCTACCTAGAAGATGCCATTGTTTTTGATCATATGGTCAAGCCTATTTTTGAAAAAAAATGCATGAGCTGCCATAACCCTGAAAAGAAAAAAGGGGAGCTTGATTTGTCTACTATTCAAGGTATTTTAAAAGGGGGTAAATCTGGCAAATTATTTGTCACTGGGAAACCTGAAATAAGCCTATTATTAGAGCGAATTCACCTTCCTTTAGAAGACAAAAAACACATGCCTGTCTCAGGCCAACCACAGTTGACCGATGAAGAGAAAATGATTTTATCGCTTTGGATCAAAGGAAACGCAACATTTACTAAAAAAGTATTAGAATTACCTGCAACAGATTCACTCCGAATCATGGGGAACACCTTATTCAATTCTGTTCTCGACGAGGCCACAAATTATGACTTTTCAGAAGCGAGTCAGGAAACCATCGACGAATTAACCAACGAATACCGAACGATTGCCAAGCTGGCCAAAAACTCACCGGCTTTGCGTGTTCATATCTTCAATAAAAATGAATTTAATTCTAAAAAGCTGGAGGAATTAGTGGCCATAAAAAAACAAATCGTTTTTCTAAGTGTAGCTAAAATGCCTGTCAAAGATTCGGATTTGTTGACCATCGCCCAATTTGAAAACTTAGAACGATTGGAATTAAACTTTAGCAATATTACGGCTAAAGGTCTTTTGGCGCTAAATAAGTTAACCCATTTAAAAAGCATTTCGCTTTCGGGAACGCAGATGAATTACCCAGATTTACAAATAGCCATGCAAGGATTGAAAAAACTTCAGGCCATTTATCTTTGGGATACACCACTCACTACAGATGACCTCAAAGTTTTATCGGCTAAATTTAAATCGGTCCAAATTATAGGCGGATTTAAAGATGATGGTAAAAGCCCCATAAAGCTTAATCCACCTGAGTTAAAAAATACATCGACCATTTTTGACACGAAGGCGCCGCTCACCTTATTCCATACGATTAAGGGCGTTGAGATACGGTATACGATGGATGGAACACCTATCGACAGTTCTAAATCTCCTATTTTTAATGGAAATATTTTAATTAATTCAAACACAAGAATTAGAGCGAGAGCGTTTAAAGCAGGCTGGATCGGAAGTGATGAAGCGGTTTTCGAATATTATAAATGTGCGATTACGCCTGATAGTGTAACGGTCGTATTGCCTTTAAATCGGGTGCATAAAGCCAATGGGCCAAAATCATTTTTCGACCGGAACCTAGGAACCTTTAGTGCCAATGCTCCTGCATGGGCTAATTTTTGGACCGGCGTACGAAATAATGACATGGAGTTAAATTTAAATTTCAAAACTCTAAAAACCATTTCCATTGTTTCTTTGCGGATTATGGAAGAGTTGACCACCGGAATTTTCCCACCTCAATCCATTGAGATATGGGGGAAAACAAGCGTGAATGGCACATTCAAGCGAATTCATGTATTTAAAGTTCCCGTTCCTAAGGAAACGAGATTCCACGAGTTATATGCGATCGATGTAAAATTCAAGCCAACCCTATTTAGCGAAATGAAAATCATCGCAAAACCACTTGAAAAAATCCCAGAATTGAATGCTTCTAAAGATAAAGCAAGAGTACGTACTCGTGCTGTGGCTAAAGATAAAAGAGCATTACTTCTAGTAGATGAAATCTTTTTAAATTAATGATCATGAAATTCCGATACTTGATTTTTACCTTTCTGATGTTTGCTGTGTCCCAATTGAATGGACAAGAAATTGCTTTGAAGGCCAATTACTTGGAAAAAATCAAAGCAGAAATGTTGGTCGAATGGCCTAAAAACAGGACGATCAATTTAGTTTACCATGGTCATTCTGTTGCATTAAGGATTAGGTCGTTATTTTAAATAAACCCATTCCTAGCATTCCATTATGATTTAATAAGTATATTTAATTTATAAGTAATTAAAAAATTATTGTATGAAACATTTAGAAGGATTAATTGCGGCACCCTTTACGCCATTTCATCGAGATAGCTCTTTACATCTGGAGCAAATTCCAGCCTATTACCAAATGCTAAAAAACAATCAAGTTGCCGGTGCCTTTATTTGTGGTACTACCGGGGAGGGGGTTTCTTTGACCCAAAAAGAAAAAAAATTAGTCATGCAAGCTTGGGCTACTGCAGTAGGGGCTAATCCAAATTTCACCGTCATTCCATTTTTAGGAGGCACTTGTATAGAAGATTGCAAAGAGTTGGCGCTCTATGCGAAGCATATTGGATTAAAAGCTGTCGCCTTTACAACGCCCTTTTATTTTAAACCTACCAATGCGGAGGTAATAGCAAAGGCTTGTATTGAAATTGGTGAATTGATTCCTGATTTAGCCTTTTATTATTATCATTTACCTGTTTTAACCGGGGTCCACATTCCAATGTATGATTTGCTTCAAGCGATTCATGGGAAACTCGAAAACTTTGCCGGTATTAAATATACCCATGAAGATTTTATGGACTATTTATCGTGTCTTAATTTTGCCGAGGGGGCTTATGATATGCTATGGGGCAGAGATGAAAATATGTTATCGGCACTCGTGCTTGGTGCTAAAAGCGCTGTCGGCAGTACCTATAATTATGCAGCACCCCTATATCATGCATTAATTGACGCTTATACTACGAATGATTTAATAAAGGCAAGAAAGTTACAGCAACAATCCATTGATATGATTCAATTATTAGGAAAATATGGGGGTATTGCAACAGGCAAGGCCTATATGAAAAAAATAGGTTTAGATTGTGGGGCTTTTAGGCTTCCTGTTTCGAATATGTCAACAGCCCAGTTTGATGTATTTTGTAAAGATGTTGATGCTTTAGGATTTAGTACATATGCCTCAAAAATGCCTGTTTAATGAATTTGCTTCGTTGGAAAAAATATAAAATTGGATTATTTGTGATTTTCCTTTCTACCTTTTCGATGGCCCAAACCAATTCCGTCCCTAATATATCGTGGCGCGAGGCTGGTTTATTGCCAGTTACTACCCAAGAACAGCCCCATCTGGGTTTATCAGGCTTAATTTCAGGCTTCATTGGCGATAAATGTATCCTTGCAGGAGGTAATAATTTTCCGATGGGCTTGCCTTGGGAAGGTGGCTCCAAAAAATATTATAAGGATGTATTTATTTATGATATCAAAAAAGACACCCTAGTTGTCAATCCTATTTTCAAATTTTCACTTCCTTCCAAAGTAGCCTATGCTGCCGTTGCACAGTTAAAAGATGCGATTTTTTATGCGGGCGGCGAAAATGAAACAGGCCCCGTGAATCACGTGTATTGTATTAAAAAAAGTGCAAATGCAAATCGTTTTGAAATAATCAAATGGCCTAATTTACCGGAGGCAGTTACAAATGCAGTTGCGATGGCCACCAATAATGCGGTCTATGTATTTGGAGGAGCCTATAAAGAAGGGGTATCGGATAAAGTATGGGCACTTTATTTTGACAAAATAAAAGCTGGCTGGAAATTCGTTTCCACTATGCCTCAACCGACCGCTTTTGCCGCTTCAGCCTTATTAAGGAATCAAATCTATGTGATAGGAGGCCGATGTAAAGGTAAGGATGGAATTAGTAAAATGTACAAGCAGGTGTATGCTTGGAATATAGCTAGCAATACTTGGTTTGAAAAGGCGGAATTACCCGAAACGCTTTCAGCGACCACGGCTCTTTGCATAGGAGATGCGGAATTTTTATTGATCGGGGGAGACAATATGTCAATTTTTCATGAGGTAGAATTGCTCACTGCAAAAATTTCGTCTTCTACGGATACTGCTGTGATCAAGGAATTAACGACTCAGAAAAATAACTTGCAAAAAAACCATCTAGGATTTAGTAGAGATGTGTTGCGCTATCAGGCAATTCCAAATAGGTGGGAACTCACATCGCACATGAAATTTTTGGTACCTGTGACAACCCATGCAATTAAGTGGAATAATAGACTATTTCTGCCAACTGGCGAAATTAAACCAGGAATTCGAACCCATAAAATATGGGTAGGTTTAGTAAATAAATAAGGATGATGGCTTCAAAAAAATATTCATGGGTTGTTGTTGGTTTATTATTTGTGGTAGCGCTCTTAAATTACATGGACCGACAAATGATTGCTACAATGCGTCCGTCTATGCAAATAGATATTGTTGAATTAAAGCAAGCCACTAATTATGGGTATTTAATGGCTGTATTTTTGTGGGTATATGGATCTGTGAGTTCTTTTTCTGGCTTGATTGCAGATCGGATAAACAGAAAAGGGCTCATTATTGGAAGTCTATTTGTGTGGTCCATGGTAACTTTTGCGATGGGCTTTGCGACAAATTTTAATGCCTTATATTGGCTAAGAGCCATTATGGGTTTAAGCGAGGCACTTTATATACCTGCGGGTTTATCGTTGATTGCAGATTATCATTCTGATAAAACGAGGTCTTTGGCGGTAGGACTACATATGTCTGGCATATATATAGGACAGGCCTTGGGGGGATTTGGCGCTACTGTTGCCAAACTATATTCATGGCAATATACTTTTATGTTTTTTGGTGGGTTTGGGATGTTGTATGCCGTGGTATTGATTGTGTTTCTGCAGGACAGGATTAAGAGAAATCTGCCGAAAAATGCGCAAAAAGGATATCAATCTGTTTTTACTAGTGTGTCAAGCTTACTTTCTTCCTTTTCTTTTTGGATTATCATTTTATATTTCGCGGTGCCTAGTTTTCCGGGCTGGGCAATTAAAAATTGGGCGCCTACGTTAATTGCCAATAAATTACACATTGACATGTCCTTGGCGGGTCCTCTCACGACGATATCCATATCCATGTCTTCAATATGTGGGGTAATCATTGGCGGATATTTTTCAGATACTTGGGTATAAAAAAATGTACGTGGTCGGATTTATATTGGCGCCATGGGTTTATCACTCATGATTCCGGCATTATTATTGTTGGGTTATAGTAATTCAATAGGCCTTGTTTTTGTGGCTGCGTCTCTTTTTGGTTTTGGATTTGGTATGTTTGATACGAATAATATGCCTATCCTTTGTCAATTCGTTCCGGTGAATAAACGGGCGACGGCCTATGGATTTTTAAATACGGCAGGCATTTTTGCAGGAGCTTTCATTACCGATTATTTGGGAAGATCTTCGGATGCTGGAAATTTAAATCAAGATTTTGCTGCTCTAGCCTTTATTGTGGCGGCAGTTATTGCGGTCCAACTCTTATTTTTAAAGCCAAAACAAGCGCTAGATTAAACATGTTTTTATGCATTATGATTTATAAAAGCTTCAATGGCTAGCTTGTAAATCCTCAGCAAAAATTGGACCGATAAAGTTTAATTCTAGTAGCGTTTAAAATTAAACAAAGTCACATTTGGGTCGAAAACCCCACTCCTGCTATCCGATTTACTACCACTCCCGTAAAATAAAAGAATTCACCCATTTGAGATGGATTTTTTTTGTACCCAAAGGTCGAGTCGATCATTATACGATTGGATTATGAATCAAGACGAAACCCAAATTTTACAATTCAAGAATATTGGTATATTCAATTCAAATGAATCAAAAGTTAATCTCTTATGTGATCTATTGAGCTTTTGAGTTAAAGTATTAATTTAAACAAACACTTTATTCATAATCTCACCTTTTGATTTTCGATAATTGGAAGGATTTGTCCCCGTAATTTTTTTAAAAATATAGTTAAAATGCGTGAGATTGTTGAAGCCACAATCGTAACAAATTTCTGAAATATTTCGTGGGCCATCAATAAGTAATCGGCATGCATATGCAATGCGAAAGTCATTGAGCAATTCAATAAAAGTCTTATTGGTTTTAGCCTTTATGTATCTACAAAATGCTATTGCATTCATATTTGATAGATTTGATACTGTTTCAAGGGTAATATTCTCCTGTAAATGCAAATGAATATAATTCAAAACTTGATTCATTCGATCAGAATCATTAATTGGATTTGACTCTCCAAAAAATTTCTTAGAAAGGGGCCGACCATCTTTGGCCAGCGACAGAATTTTAAATATTTGCAAAAAATTAATTAATGGATCAATCCCTTTTGCCAAATGCATTTTTTGTAAAAATGATTTAACTCGATCTGAGGTTATTTGGCCAAATGAAATACCATGTGATGCCTCCTCAATTAATCGCTTTATCTCTTGCATTTCGGGAATCAACAACAATGGCTTTCCTAAAAAATCGAGGCGAAAACGGAGGATCATTGCCTCTGCCTTTTCAGTTGAATTGGGCTTATAATACAATGCATCATTTCGCCAATAATGTGGCAAATTGGAACCTAATAAAACTAAATCCCCTTCCTTAAATCGTTCTACATGGTCACCAACAAATCGGGTACCTTTGCTTTTAGTTATTAATGTTAGTTCTATTTCAGGGTGATAGTGCCAAGGATTATCAAAATAAGGCACTTTTTCATTTCTTATATCGAACGAAGCTGCAATATTCTCTACAACTTTCAACAACTTAGGCCTAATCATTTGCTTTTTTATTAATACAATTGCAAATATATCTAAAGTTTTAGCAAATTTTCATAAAAAAAAGGATGAAATTATTCCATATTTTTGTACTATTGATCGGTTTAATATTAATATTTACATTTTAATTCGTATAAATTTTTAAAAGATAAGATTCAATGTTTACATATTTTAAAAAAATCAGTTTTGCCCTATTATTAACAAGTTTTTTTCTTCCCAATGCCATAGCAAAACCTAATCAAAAAGGGAAATGGGTTTTACTCTTTGATGGCAAAACGACAAAAGGTTGGCGCGGGGCATACAGAACAGATTTTCCTAAAAACGGTTGGGTTGTACAAGATGGAGAACTTCGCGGCGAATTATCAGCAGGCGTAGAATCCAGCGATGCAGGTGATATTGTGACGCTGAAAAAATACCGAAATTTCGAATTGGTTTTTGAATGGAAATTAGGCCAAGGGGGTAATTCAGGTGTCAAATATTTTATCGAAGAACTTCTGCCCAAACCTCAGGGATCTCAAGCTGGATATGAATATCAATTAATTGACGATGCCGAATACATTTACAATAACAAGCATTTGCCTCAAGATCTAAAAACAGCCTCCATTTATGATGTTATTGCTGCAGATAAACCCGATGCAAAAGTTGACATTTGGCATTCCTCCCGCATCCTAGTTAAAGATAATTACATTGAACATTGGCTCGATGGCAAACAAGTGTTGGCGGTCAACAGATCATCAGATGTTTTCAAAAATGGGGTTTTAAATAGCAAATATAACGACTATCCAAATTTCGCTGCAATTACTGAGGGGCATATTTTATTGCAAGATCATGGACATCGCATCGCATTTAAAAATATTAAAATAAAAGAACTATGAAGCGTCGAGATTTTTTGAAAAATACAGCATTGACAACCGCTGCGATTGGTATTCCCTCCATTGTTCCTTCTTCTGTCTTTGGTAAAAATGCACCATCTAATCGAATTACAGTGGGTTTTATTGGCACAGGCCGACAAGTTTTTTCCTCTAATTTACCTCAAATGTTGGCAGTAGAGGGCGTCCAAGTGACGACTGTTTGTGATGTGGACATCTGGCGACAAACTGAGGCCCAAAAATTTGTCAATGAATTTTACACCAAAAAAAATGGCGTAAATGCTTACAAGGGTTGCCAAACGGTTGGCGATTATCGGGATGTCATTAACGATAACAAAATTGATGCCCTGATGATTTCTACTCCTGACCATTGGCACATTCCAATGGGCTTACTGGCTGCAAAAGCTAAAAAACATTTTGCGATCGAAAAACCATTGAGTTTAAGTGTCCAACAAGGAAGACAGCTGGCCGATGCGGTCAAAAAATACGGTGTTATTGCTCGGACTGATAGTGAATTTAGATCTGTTCGTAAACAAAATTTTGCCGTAGAATTAGTTCGTAACGGATATTTAGGGGATTTAAAGCGCATCGAGATTACATTTCCTTCGGACCCAACACCAGTGGCAACGCAAGCAGATATGCCCGTTCCTACTGGATTAAATTATGATATGTGGCTAGGACCCGCTCCTTTTGTGCCTTATACGCAAATGCGGGTACATGACCTAAATCAAACCAATAAACGGCCAAATTGGATGCGAATTGACACCTATGCGCAAGGTATGATTTCCAATTGGGGTGCGCATTATTTTGATATGGCGCAGTGGGCCAATAATAGTGAGCATTCAGGACCTGTAGAGGTTGAGGGATCGGGCGTTTTTCCTAAAAGTCTTTGGAATTCGATGATCAACTTCAAGGTTCAGTATACATATGCCAATGGGGTTGAAATGACTTGCGAACAATCGCCCACCAGCGCGCCTTCGATTACGTATTTCGGTTCAAAGGAATGGGTGAAAATAGATGGCTATCCGGGAAAGGCAACGAGCAGTAATCCCGCCATATTGGATCTTAAACCTAAAAAGGAGGAAATGGATTTATCAGGTGTTTTGTGGGACAAAAATGATTTTATTCAAGGGGTTCGCAACCAGCAAGAAACACTTATACCTATTGAAGTCGGCCATCGGGGCATTACGATTTCTCAAATCGGTTTAATCGCTTGCCAAATCGGTGAAAAACTAATATGGCAGCCAGAAAAAGAGCTTTTTGTTGGTAATAATGTCGCAAATGCGCTTTTAGCAGCGCCTATTTTGAGAGATAAATGGTTGTAGGGATTTCATCGACTGGTCGAAATAGACATAAAACTTCTATGATTTTAAATGATAGATCCTTGTAAAAATCAAATAATCACATTAAACCATGCGTACATACCTCTTATTGATTTTGATTTGTTCCAATAGTCTTTTCGCTCAAAAAGTTAAAAATGAGTTTTTTGCCTTACACAATATTATCAGAGGCGATAGCACGTATAATACTTTTGACAAGCAAGTTGAATTAGTGAAAAATGCGGGTTTTGATGGGATTGAAATCAATCAAATTGAAAGCTTTGATGGCATGAAATCAGCTCTTGACCAGTTCCAATTCAAGGGGTCCTATTTTTATGTAAAACTCCAATTGGGCGACCCCATTGACAATCGATTGGAAAGTGCCATCAACAAACTGAAAGGCACAAATACCATCGTTGCTCCTTATATTCTGGCGGATACCAAACGTTTTAAACCAAATTCTCCTGAGGGTGATTCGGAGGCCATAAAGCTTTTGCAGCTCATTTCCATGTGGTCAAAAAAGTCTGGATTGCAGGTAGCCATTTATCCACATTTGGGTTTTTATGTTGAGCGAACGGATCATGCGTTACAATTGGCCCAAAAAATAAATCGCAAAAATGTAGGATTAGCTTTTAACCTATGTCATTGGCTGGCAACAACTAGTTTGGCTGAACGCGCTTATTTGAAAAATCATTTGAAGGAAATAAACCCTTACTTAAAAATGATAACCATTTCTGGTGCAAACGACATCATTTCTCAGAAAAAAACCATATTTGACGATTACATTTTACCCCTAGGCGCAGGCAGCTTTGACACATATGACTTGTTGAAATACATGGTCAAAACAATCAAATATAAAAAGCCCATTGGCGTTCAGTGTTACAACATTAAAGGGAATAAACCCCAGCTTATTAAAAACACCATGTACGTTTGGAATCAGT